>VOFB01003492.1_pt1 | contig 45500 bp, 78 predicted proteins | sample 5384141 | NCBI WGS metagenome assembly VOFB01 (sample SAMN12384721, study PRJNA508395) | human gut metagenome | isolation source: healthy gut A | host: Homo sapiens | reverse complement strand
CAAAGGCTTGCAGTCGTAAGTAGTAAAATATTGTACAGTGATAAAAGCGGAAGGCAAGGCTATCCGCTTTGCTTCGTAAACCTTTCACCGGAATGATTGGCGTATAAAGAGCAGCATATGATAAAATATATTATAGTATCAGGTAATGAGAAATTACACCAATCAAAGCGGAAAGGGGGAATGAGGATGGATGCAAGGTTAGAACCATTATTCACGCCATGGACCATCGGGAAACTGCAAAATTAAGAATCGTATTGTGCTGACATCCATGGGAGGAACGAATCTTTTAGGATGGATGGAGAAGAACCATTTTGACAAAGAGGGAGCTCGTTTTATTATGGAGGTGGCAAAGAATCATGCAGGGTTTGTGCTGCCGGGGTTACAGCCGGTCTATAATCCTATGTTTGGACAGTGGCTCTACAAGAATAAGAAGATGTATGAGGATTTAAAGAGTTGGCTTCCCTTTCACAGGGACAGGAGCGCAATTGTTTGTTCAGCTGACGGCAGGGTTTGGGCGGTCTTTCACTATCAGTGAGATGATGGAGAATCTTTACACAAACAAGTTTTGAGAGTGGTTTCAAACCTTTTATGAATCTGGATAAAATCACAGCCTCTGCAAGCCCTTCTCCCAACCGCTGGTCCGATAAAGGTTCCTTCCAGAGAGATGACAGTGGAAGAAATACACGAATTCGTGGAGGCCTTTGCGAAATGTGCGAAACTGCTTCAGGATGCAGGGGTAGACGGTGTTGAAATCCATGCGGTTCACGAGGGATATCTGCTGGATCAGTTTACCCTGCCCTATGTCAATCAGCGCACAGACCAGTATGGCGGCTCATTTGAAAACCGCTATCGCTTTGCGGTAGAGATTGTGCAGGCAATTAAGCGGGAGTGCGGGAAAGAGTTTCCGGTTTCCCTAAGATACAGCGTCCGGTCCATGACAAAGGGATTCCGAAAGGGAGCTCTGCCGGGAAGATTTTGCGGAGGCAGGAAGGGATATGAAGGAGTCCGAAAAGGCTGCGAAGTATCTACAGGATGCTGGTTATGACATGTTAAACTGCGACAATGGTACCTATGATGCGTGGTATTGGGCACATCCCCAATCTATATGCCGGAAAACTGTAATCTGCAGGATGTGGAGCATATCAGGCAGTTTGTAGATATTCCAGTGTGTGCCGGACGTATGGACCCCAGGATAGCGGCGGATTCCATCGCAGCGGGAAAAATAGACGGTGCTGGATTTGCCCGTCAGTTTCTGGCGGATCAGGCATGGGTCACCAAGATGAGGGAGGGAAGAGAAGAGGACATACGCCCATGTATTCTATGCCACAACGGCTGTTTCAACATGTGCCATTATAAGGGCGTACCAAATGATCAGGACCTCTCGGACAGCCTGCATTTGGCACGGTGTGCGGTAAATGCGGAAACGATGCAGTGGGATAAGCACTATATCGAAAAAGACAGCGTCACCGAAGCGAGTACATATTGTGGGGGGCGGCATCGGTGGTATGGAAGCGGCCAGGATTCTGAAATTGAGAGGCCATGAGCCGGTAATCCATGAAAAGCGCGGTATATTGGGGGCACCTTTATTCCCGCAAGCGCAGAATCCTATAAAGAGAAGCTGCGCGATCTGCTGGCATGGTACAGACGGCAGATGGAAGTTCTAAATATAGAAGTGTGTCTAAACCAAGAAGTCAAGGACATCTCTGCGTTTGGAGGGAACATGTCATTATCGCCACAGGAGCGGCCCCCGAGAGTTTTATTGAATGTGCCGGGGTATGGGCGGATGATTGAGGCGTGTGAATACTTAAACGGCGCAGAAGTTGGGGATGTGGTCGCTGTGGTCGGCGGCGGACTGACTGGGTGTGAGATCGCATATGAACTGGCACTGAAAGGAAAGAAGCCGGTCATTGTAGAGATGAAAGATGATTTGATTTCCCAAAAGGGTGTCTGTCTGGCCAACAGTTCTTATCTGCGGGAATGGTTTGAACTTCATCATGTTCCGGTGTATCTGGAGACTACCCTAAAAGAGGTTAGGGGAAATTCCATTCTCTGCCGGACCAGGGAGGGCAGAGATGTGGAGATTCCATGTGATACAGTGATCAGCTCCGCCGGTTATATTTCCACGCCGCTGTCGGAGAAAAAAGAGAGGCGTATATCTGGTTGGCGACTGTCTGCAGGTAGGGAATTTAAGATCCGTTATCTGGAGTGCATATGAAGCTGCTATGAAAATCTGACAGGGGGTGAAAAGATGGTAAAGGATAGGATGATGCTGTCAACTGAACAGGAAGAGATCTTAAACGGCAGCAAGGGTCAGGTTATGGCAAAGGTGATGGAGACCATGATTCGTTACGGCGAGCTGTTTGGAGCAGAGTCAATGGTTCCGATTACAAGTAAATGTAATCATCTGGTGACTTCCTTTGGGCTAAAGGCGCTGGGACCGGTCTATGACCTCATGGAGAAGCTGATTGACACGGGATGCACTTCTGTTCAAAATTTACGGCAGATCCAAGACCTTTGGACAAAAATGTGCCGAGTTCTTTTATACAGAATATGGTATTCCGGCATTTTATGTACAGCAAACAGGATTACTATGAAAACCAGCTGATAAGCTGGGGCTGCTGGACAGGGATGCATTTACCTGCACCTGTTATCTGGATGAAGTGGGAAACACACCGGGACAGGGAGAGGTTCTTTCGTGGTCGGAGTCCTCTGCCGTGGTATACGCAAACTCCGTGCTTGGGGCAAGGTGTAACCGAAATTCGGGTATTATAGACCTGATGGGATCAATCGTGGGTTATGTCCCTTACTTCGGTCTATTGACAGACGAAGGGAGAAAAGCCAGCTGGATTGTGGAGATTAAGACCTCCGGAAAGCCGGAGGCTCAGTTACTTGGTTCCGCTGTGGGTATGAAGGTAATGGAAGATGTACCGTATATTGCCGGTCTGGACAGATGGCTTGGAACAATGGATGAGGAAGCCAAAACCTATCTGAAGGATTTTGGCGCAGCGACTGCCTCCAACGGTGCGGTTGGACTCTACCATGTAGAAGGGATTACGCCGGAGGCTGTACAGCAGGGGGAGATCTCTGCTGAGGGCGGATGCAAAGAGATACGTCATTGATGATGGGTTGAAGCGTGTCTATGACAGCTATCCTGTTATTTGGAAAAACAAAAACGCCAGGCCCAAACTATGCTTTATGGGATGCCCCCACATGAGCCTGAATCAGCTTGTTGACTGGACGAAAAGGTGGAGCAGGGCTTAAAAAAATGCAGGCAATGATCAGGTTGTGATCCCCACCGTATTTACAGCTGCTCCGGCAGTTCAGAAGAAGTTTGAGGGCACACCCTACGCCGCGCGGCTTGCTAAGACAGGTGTGATTCTATCCTATATCTGTCCGCTGATGTACATGAATAATCCACTCAGCTCCAGCATGCCGGTCATCACATCCAGCAATAAGCTGCGCACTTATACAAGTGCGAGATATTATACAGATGAGGAGATTTTGGAACAGATTACAAAGGGAGGGGAACGATGATGAAGCATTTTCAGGGAAGAGTTGTCACACCGGGGAGTATTACTGCCCAGGCGCTGGTATCACATGAGGGCTTAAATACATTGGCCTCTTTTCAAAAAGCACTGCAGTTTGGGGATAAGAAAGCAACCTGCAGGGGACCAGAATAACACGGATCTGTATGGAAAACAGATGGCGGGAAAAGCGCTCTGCCTTCCCAGGACCATCGGTTCCACCACGGGTGGGCTGGTACTGTACTGCGCCTGTTCCATGAAGCGGCAGCCCGCATGTATGCTGTTTTCTGAACCAATTGACTCTCTGGCGGCCGCAGGCGCTATATTGGCTGATGTGTGGCTTGAGGATGTCTCCATGCCGGTGGTGGACTCTCTGGGAGAGGAGTTTTTGGAATATGTGAAGGACGATATGACCATTGCTGTTGGAGAGAATGGGATGGTGGAAGTGTCTGAACAATAGACTGCTTATGTTTTATAATCTATTTGTGCACTCAGCGCTATGATGGGCAGCCCGATACCCTGTGTCTGATTTTGAGGAGAGGTATCGGGCTCCTTTTAGGTTTTCGCTCATACATACCTTAACTGCAGTTACAGACCCGGATTTCCACCAGAAACCAGGGACTTTCGCAGAAAGTAAAATGAGGAGTCAGCACCTGCTATTAAAATTTACCGGATATGTTTTTTCAACGCCTCAAAGCTTTCCTTGCTGATGACATGTTCAATTTTACAGGCATCCTCAGAGGCAATCTTCTGGTCCACACCCAGTCGGATCAGCCAGGTAGTCAGGAGCTGGTGGCGCTCATAGATCATCTCTGCGATCGCGCGTCCGCTGTCGGTCAGGTAGATGTAGCCTTCCTTTGTCACTGTGATGTGACCTTTCTCGCGAAGGTTTTTCATAGCCACGCTGACACTGGACTTTTTTGAATCCCAGCTCTTCCGCAATATCCACAGAGCGCACCACGGGATGTGATTTGCCCAAAATTAAGATCGTCTCCAAATAATTTTCAGCAGATTCATTTACGTGCATATATAGTACCACCTTATTTTCCTTTATTATATCAAGATGCCAGGACCCAAATACGTTTTGCCCCCAACATTTATCAAAAGTATAGCATACATCTGACGGAACATCAAACAAAAATAGTAGCTATTGACAACTTACGATAGTTAGCTTATACTAACTTGTAAAATGAAAATACTTTTCATCAATTTAGTAAAGGATGATGTCTCATGTCAGAAGATATTAAGATAAAAGAGAATAAAACCCTCTTTCGTCCGCTCATTATGAGAGGACAAAAATGCAGAAGGAGATGATAATTAAGCGACTCAGGGAGAAGGGATGCAGGATTACCAGACAGCGTCTTTTGATTTTGGATACCATACTGGAAAACCAGTGTTCCAGCTGCAAAGAGATTTTTACAGAGTCTCCGGGGAAAACAGCGGTATCGGAGCCGCCACTGTTTATCGAATGATTAATACACTGGAAGAGATCGGCGCCATCAGCAGGAAAAACATGTATCGGATTGCCTGCTCTGAGCACTGCATTATGGAAGACGCATGTACCGTGGTGCTGGAGGACAATACCACCTTCCACCTCTCCGCTAAGACCTGGAACCTGGTGGTTCAGGCGGGGCTGGGAGCCTGCGGCTTTTTGGACGGACAGAAGGTGGCGTCTATTTCGGTAAAGCCCTGTAGCTGCAGCCAGACAAAATGTTGAGAAATCAACCTTCTCTTTTTACATAAACTGCGTTAAAATAATATACAGGTGATGTCTGTGCAGGCAGCTTTGTACTTCTTCACAGACACAGTTTGGGACTTTCATAATATATATAGTATATAGAAGTTGGGGAGAAAGATATTTTGACCCTGGCATCCGTATATATGTAAAAAGGAATGGAAAATGACGCAGGTAGAAAATAAAAATGATTTCTCCACAGGAAGTGTGTGGAGGCACATCGCGTCGCTGGCAGTGCCTATGACAGTGGCGCAGTTGGTGCAGGTTTTATACAATATTGTTGACCGGATTTACATAGGACATCTGCCAGGGACTTCTTCCCTGGCGCTCACAGGTCTTGGGCTGACCTTTCCGGTGATTACCCTGATTGTGGCTTTTACAAATGTGTTCGGAATGGGAGGCGCTCCTCTGTGCTCCATTGCCAGGGGAAAGAATGACAGCGAGAGGGCAGAGCGAATTATGGGAAATACGTTTTTCATGCTCCTGGTCACCAGCGCTTTGATGGTGGCCTGCGGTTATCTTTTTATGAAACCCATTCTCTATCTGTTTGGGGCAAGTGATGTCACCTTTCCGTTTGCCCGGCAGTATCTGAGAATTTATCTGATCGGTACCCCTTTTGTGATGATTGGAACAGGGATGAATGGATTTATCAATTCCCAGGGCTTTGCCCGGGTGGGAATGATGACCATTCTTTTGGGCGCTGTCACCAATATTGCGCTGGACCCTGTATTTATCTTTGTATTTCATATGGGTGTGGCGGGGGCTGCTGCCGCCACCATTCTGTCACAGCTTCTTTCCGCTGTGTGGGTTATGCGCTTTTTGACAGGAAAGAAGACGCTTCTGCACGTGAAGAAAAAGTATATGCGTCCGGAGGCGGGGCTTTTAAAGGAGATTACAGGCCTTGGAATGGCAGGTTTTATCATGTCAGCCACAAATGGGGCGGTGCAGATCGCGTGCAATGCCACCCTGAGGGATCACGGGGGCGACCTCTACGTGGGAATTATGACTGTGCTAAATTCTGTGCGGGATGTGATCATGCTGCCAACACAGGGCATTACCCAGGCAGCCCAGCCAGTCCTGGGATTTAACTACGGCGCTAAGCGGTTTGACAGAATCAGGAAGGGAATTTCCTTTACCACTGTGACCTGCATTGTCTATACTTCTCTGGCCTGGCTGGCAGTCTTTTTGTTTCCCGAAGCACTGATCCGTATTTTTAATTCCGATCCCCAGCTTTTAGCAAAGGGAGCGCCTGCCATGCATATTTACTTTTTGGCTTTTTTATGATGGCTCTCCAGTTTTCCGGACAATCCACATTCGTAGGTCTGGGGCAGTCAAAGCAGGCGGTCTTCTTTTTCAATTTTTCGCAAAGTGATTATTGTGGTGCCTTTGACCCTGCTGTTTCCCGGAATAGCGGGACTGGGAGTTAACGGCGTCTTTCTGGCAGAACCCATCTCTAATTTTGTGGGAGGAACCGCGAGCTTTGTGACCATGCTGTTTACTGTGAAAAGACTGCTGAGGGAGGATACGCCCTCTTGAAGAGGGAATGAGTAAGAGAGGAGTTGCCAAGGATGGACCAAGAAAAGTTTCATGAAATAGAAAAAATAAAAACACAGGACAGCAAAGGCGGCTGCGTGCTCTGTCCCAGGCAGTGCCATGCCCTCAGAGGAGAAGGCCGGGCAGGCGTCTGCCATGGGACGGAACAGGTTCGTGTTGCCAGAGCAGCCCTCCATATGTGGGAGGAACCATGTATTTCGGGGGATTCTGGCTCGGGGACCGTATTTTTACAGGCTGTGCCCTGGGGTGCGTCTACTGCCAGAACAGACCCATTGCCTCCGGGGAGGTGGGAAAAAGAAGTTTCTGTGGAGCGGTTGGCAGAGATTTTTTTGGAGCTTCAGCACAAGGGGAGCGAAAAATATTAATCTGGTGACAGCAGGACATTTTGTCCCACAGATTGTGCAGTCCCTGAGCCTGGCAAAGCAGCAGGGAATGCATCTTACTGTGGTGTACAATTCAAGCGGCTATGAAAACGAGAGACTCTTCGGATGCTGGAGGGTCTGGTTGACGTCTATCTTCCGGACTTTAAGTATATGGATGTGGAACTGGCCGAAAGATATTCCGGCGCGCCGGATTACAGCCGATGGGCAACAGAGGCATTGGAGGAGATGGTGAGGCAGACAGGGGAGCCGATATTTGACCGGGAGGGAATGATGGTGCGCGGTGTGATCGTACGTCATCTGATTCTGCCGGGACATACCAAAGATTCTATGGATGTGCTGCGCTATCTTTACGAGACCTATGGGGACAGGATTTATATCAGCATCATGAACCAGTACACTCCCATGAAGTGGATTGGAGAAGATCAGGAGTTGTCCTGAAGGGTGACCAGACGTGAATATGAGAGGGTGGTAAGCTATGCCTTAGAGCTTGGGATTGCCAATGGGTTTATCCAGGAGGGCAGCGCCGCACAGGAGAGTTTTTATTCCCGCTTTTGACTGTGAAGGCGTTTAGCAGAGAAAATTTGTAACTGCTCAGACTTGTTGAATAGTTACGAAAATTTTGTAAAATGGTTATTGACAACTTATGGAAGTTAGAATATACTAACATTAATGAAAAATGAAAGTCAATAATAAAGAAAAGAGGATGAGTGTGATGCCTTTGACAATGGCGCGAACAGGAGAAAAGAATGTAATTCACAGGATTGGAGGCAGGAGGAAGTCAGACGATTTCTGAGAATCTGGGCTTTGTAACCGGCGGAACCGTCACCGTAGTGGCCCAGATGGGCGGTAACATGATCGTCAATATCAAGGATTCCAGGGTTGCCATTGGAAAAGATATGGCAAATAAAATCATAGTGGATAAAGAGGAGGATAAAATGAAGACATTGCGAGAGATTCCATGCGGGCTGACTGTAAAAGTGAAAAACTGAGCGGTGAGGGACCCGTTAAGAGGCGCATCATGGACATGGGAATTACAAAAGGTGTGGATATTTTTGTGCGCAAGGTGGCTCCTTTTGAGATCCGGTTGAGGTGACTGTCCGAGGATATGAGTTGTCCCTCCGTAAGCAGGATGCGGAAATGATCATGGTGGAATAATTTTTTTGATTTGCGGTTAGACAAAACTAATTGAAGGTAGAGCCTGAAACTAATTTTTATTTGCAGAAAAGATGGAAACAACTGAATAAAATTGCCGTTTGGCAGAAAGAGGTAGAAGATGTCAATTAAAAATTGCATTAGCAGGGAATCCAAACAGTGGAAAGACTACATTATTCAATGCGCTGACCGGTTCCAACCAGCTTTGTGGGAAACTGGCCCGGTGTTACGGTGGAGAAAAAAGGAGGGGAAACTGAAAGGGCACAAAGATGTTGTCATCATGGATCTTCCGGTATTTACTCACTCTCCCCACACTCTGGAGGAAGTGGTGGCGAGGAACTATCTGATTAATGAGAGGCCGGATGCCATCCTGAATATTGTGGACGGAACCAACATTGAGCGCAACCTTTATCTGTCCACACAGTTGATGGAGCTGGGAATTCCGGTTATCATGGCAGTGAACATGATGGATATTGTGGAGAAAAGCGGAGACAGGATACATATTGAAAAGCTGAGCAAAAAATTGGGGTGTCAGGTGGTGGAGATTTCAGCCCTGAAAGGCACGGGAGTGCAGAAAGCTGCTGAAAAAGCAGTGGCTGCGGCCAGCGGGAAAGCGCTCTCTTTACCGGTTCATACCTTTGCGTCTGAAGTGGAAAGTGTGCTGGACGCGGTGGAGAGAAAGCTGGGCAGCGATATCCCCAGGAACAGAGAAGATTCTTTTGCCATCAAACTGCTGGAAAAGGATGACAAGATTCCCCAACTGATGAAGAGCGTTCCGGATATATCGGAGGAGATCAGCCACATTGAAAAGGCAATGGACGATGACACAGAGAGTATTATCACTAATGAGCGGTATATGTATATCTCCTCCATTATCGGGCAGTGCTGTACAAAGAATAAACAGAGACTATGACAACCTCTGATAAGATTGACCGGATTGTTACAAACCGTTTCCTGGCCCTGCCTATCTTTGCGGTTGTGATGTTTATTGTCTACTATGTCTCAGTTACCACAGTAGGAACCTGGGCGACAGACTGGGCGAATGACGGCCTGTTTGGGGAAGGCTGGAGCCTGTTCGGTTTGGACGTTCCGGGCATTCCGGTGCTGATTGAGTCCGGTCTGACGGCAATCGGGTGCGCGGGATGGCTGCAGGGGCTGATATGGATGGTATTGTGGCCGGTGTGGGAGCGGTGCTTGGTTTTGTCCCTCAGATGCTGGTACTGTTCATCTTTCTGGCTTTCCTGGAATCCTGCGGATATATGGCTAGAATCGCCTTTATCATGGACCGTATTTTCCGAAAGTTCGGACTCTCGGGTAAGTCCTTTATCCCCATGCTGATCGGAAGCGGCTGCGGCGTTCCGGGAATCATGGCGTCCAGAACCATTGAGAACGACAGGGACCGAAAGATGACCATCATGACCACCACCTTTATTCCCTGCGGGGCCAAGCTTCCCATTATCGCCCTGATTGCAGGCGCCCTCTTCGGCGGCGCATGGTGGGTGGCGCCCAGCGCTTACTTTTGTGGGAATTGCGGCCATCATCTGCTCCGGTATTATTTTGAAAAAACAAAGATGTTCGCGGGAGACCCTGCGCCTTTGTCATGGAACTTCCCGCTTATCATATGCCCACTGTGGGAAATGTACTGAGAAGCATGTGGGAGCGCGGCTGGTCCTTTATTAAAAAAGCCGGTACCATTATCCTCCTCTCCACAATCCTGGTTTGGTTTACATCTTACTTCGGATGGGTGGACGGACAGTTCAGAATGCTGGAGGATATGGAGCTGGATCACAGTATCCTGGCGGCAATCGGAAATGCAATCAGCTGGATTTTCATCCCGCTTGGCTGGGGCGACTGGAGGTCAGCCGTGGCGGCTATCACGGGATTGGTTGCAAAGGAGAACGTGGTGGGTACCTTCGGTATTCTCTATGGCTTTGCCGAGGTGGCTGAGGACGGAACGGAGATCTGGGAAGCCTTGCGGGCAGTATGACCACGATTGCCGCGTATTCATTCCTGGTATTCAACCTCTTGTGCGCGCCATGCTTTGCTGCAATGGGAGCAATCAAGAGAGATGAACAATGCCAAGTGGTTTTGGTTTGCGATCGGATATCAGACCATCCTGGCGTACATCGTCTCCATGTGCATCTATCAGATTGGCTCTCTGATCACAGCCGGGGCATTTGGAATCGGCACAGTGGCCTCACTGGTGGCAGTCATTGGTTTACTCTACCTGCTGTTTAGGCCTTACAGGGTAAGTAATACTTTGAAAGTAGATGCAAAAGGAATTGTTGGTGCAAAATAGACGTTAATTTGAGAGCCTGCACAATTGCGCAGGCTCTGGATACAGGAGGTATATATGGGAACGTGGATTGTAGGACTCATCCTGAGTGCAGCAGTTGTCTTTATTGTGCGGGGAATGGTCCGTGATAAAAACAGGGGAAATCCATTCAGTGCGGCGGGGACTGCAAACATTGCGGGGCATTGCCACTGAGAAGAAAAATGTGTAGCGATTTAAGGGGGGACGCTTCCTCCGGCGTTGGCAGCTCTCTAAACAAACAATTTACGTGCGTTTTTAGCGGCGGGGGAAATAAACGTTTACGGAAACTTGGACGCGAAGGCTTTCATGAGCTATTATGCCTCAGTATGCAGAAAAGCTTCCAGTGGCAGGTTTTTGTAGTTGCAGTTAACGGTCAGTTCCCCAGAGCATTGCACGTGTTTGCGTGAGAGCTGCCAACGCCCGGGTGAGGTCCGGATAGCTATGCAAGTAACAGCCCAACCCCGTCTAAACAGTTACGAAAATACATTGTATGTCCTGTTTGCCTGTGTTAAAATAAAAGGAACTATTTGCACAGGAGGAATGGGAAGAAACTATGAAGAGAGAAGTTTCATTAGAGGATCTAAAAAAATTGTACAGCTCCAACGATATGGTGAAAGCGGACTGCCAGGGATGTCCCGGATGTTCCGACTGCTGCCAGGGAATGGGAGAGTCGATTATTTTAGATCCTTTTGATGTTTACCGCCTGCGTAAGAACCTGAATGTTTCCTTTGAAGAGCTGCTGGACGGGCAGATAGAATTGAATGTGGTGGATGGAGTGATTCTGCCCAACTTAAAGATGGATGTGGAGAGGAGGCTTGCACGTTTTTAGATGCGGGGGCCGGTGTTCTATCCATTCATTCCGGCCGGGACTGTGCCGGCTTTTCCCTCTGGGGAGGTATTATGAGAAAGAGGGATTCCGTTACTTCCTGCAGAGGGGGAGTGCCCAAAAGCCAATAAGTCTAAGGTCAAAGTGAGCAAGTGGCTGGATATGCCAAACCTGAAGCAGTATGAGGGGTATATAAACAGATGGCATTATTTTCTGGACAAGGTGGAGTCTTTGTTTGAAGAGGCGGGGATGAACAGTTGAAAAGGGACCTGAATATGTATCTTTTGGAGCAGTTTTTCATAAAATCTTATTCAGGGGAAAAGGAATTTTACGCAGAGTTTGAGGAGCGCATTATCCAGGCGGAGAAGCTGCTTAGCGTGTTGAAAACCACAGAGGGGGAAAAGCGGAGATGAAGCTTTATTTTGCACCCATGGAGGGAATCACGGGATATATTTACCGGAATGCCCATCATACCTTTTTTTTTTCACAGTGTAGATAAGTACTTTACCCCTTTATCCTGCCCAACCAAAAAAGGGCATTTCAATGCCAGGGAGAAGCAGGATATGGATCCTCGGCACAATGAGGGGATACGTGTGGTTCCACAGATCCTGACAAACTGCGCGGAGGATTTTGTGAAAACGGCCCGAAAACTGGCTGATATGGGATACCAGGAGCTCAATCTAAACCTGGGCTGTCCCTCCAGGACGGTGGTCACTAAGTACAGAGGATCTGGTTTTCTGGCGCTGCCGGAAAAGCTGGATCTGTTTTTGGACAGCATTTTTCAGAGGTGGGGATGGCAGTCTCCATAAAAACCAGAATCGGCAGGGATGATCCCGGGGAGTTCGAGAGGCTGATGGAAATCTTTAATCAGTATCCGGTCAGTGAACTGATCATTCACCCCAGGACTCAGCAGGACTATTACCGAAACAAACCCAACCTGGAAAAGTATGGACAGGGACTTCAGATGAGTAAAAATCCGGTGTGCTATAACGGGGATATCTGTACCCCCCAGGATTATCACAATCTGGTCAGGGATTTCCGAATACAACGGCAGTCATGATGGGAAGAGGGCTTCTTAAAAAATCCAGGCCTGGCAGAACAGATCAATGGGGAAAGCGGTCTGGACAAAGAACGGCTGAGGGCATTTCACGACCGGCTCTATGAGGACTATCAGCGGGTGATGCCAGGGGCAAAAAATGTGCTTTTTAAAATGAAGGAAGTCTGGGTCTATATGGCTGGCCTTTTTCACAATTGGGAAAAATAGGGGAAAAAAGATCCGAAAGGGCGAGCGGCTCCTGGCCTATGAAAAGGCTGTAAATGACCTGTTCGCAGAGCAGGAGCTGAACATACCAAAATAAGGCAAAGAGGAAACGATGAGCAAAGACAAGGAGGAGAAGGATGAAACTGAGATTAAAGAATGCACAGCAAAAGAGCAGCAGTTATTACTGTGGATATGTGGATTTGAATGCATTGGCGGAGCAGCTAAAGGATTATCCCTTTGAGGAGGAGACACTTGAAAAGGCCAGGATACACAAAAGAAACATGGAGGGCGGCATTTCCCCCCTTTACAGTAACACTTCGGCTTGAGCCTGAGTGCCGGCGCTGGGAGGAAGAGGGGGGATCTAATTCTGGAAAGCCTGGATTCTCAAGTGTGGGATGGCAAGAGTAGGGCAGCGGCAGTCTGTATGCTGGAGGGACCATTGCCAAAGGATGCTGTGGCAATGGTCAAGGTCTTTAGCCACTGAGGAAAAAGATGAAAAAGCTGGAACAGAATCTGCTTTAGAGGTAATGTATGAAGTTTATTGTGGGTCTGATACGCCGCCATCTGGGAATGTTTATGGCAGGTATCTGTTTTTTGGCAGTGGAGGCCATGGCGGATCTGATGCAGCCGGCCTTGATGTCTAGGATTGTGGATGAGGGCGTTAAATATCAGGATACCCGGAGAATCTGGATGTATGGAGGGTTCATGCTTTTGGTGGCGGGGGGTGGGTGCGTTTGGAGCTGTCATGAGAAACCGGTATGCCAGCAGGACTTCCCAGATGATTGGCAGGGAGCTGCGCAGTGAACTTTACGAAAAAGTTCAGAGCCTTTCCTTTGAAAATATTGACCGTCTCAAGCCCTCCTCCCTGATTATCCGGATTACCAATGATGTGACACAGATACAAAACTTTATCAATGGGTGTATGCGGATTATGGTAAAAGCGCCTGTCACCTGTGTGGGAGCCATTGCATTGATTATCATCCAGACCCCGGCCCAGGTACCCATTATGGCGGTGATTCTTGTGATCGCCGGGGGACTGATTCTGGGCAACATGAGGCTTGGGTATCCCAGATTCGGGGAGACTCCAGAAAAAGCTGGACCGCCTAAACCAGGTAAGTCAGGAGTTTCTGGTCTCTGTGCGGGTGGTTAAGGCTTTCGGGGCAGAGGAGCAGGAGGAGGGAAAGTTTGCTGAGGCGGCGGATGAGCTTGCTGCCGCTGGTACCTCTGCTATGCAGGTGATGGCTGTCTTTTCGCCTTTGATTAACCTGACGGTGAACATGGGAATAGTGGTGCTGCTCTGGCTTTCCGGTTATCAGGGCGAGGTTGCCATTGGGAAGCTGATGGCTTCCGTGAATTATATGACCCAGGTGCTGTTTGCATTGGGGATGGTTTCCGGCATCCTGAATATGGCGGTGCGGGCCAGTGCCTCAGCGGGGAGGGTGCAGGAGATTATGGATGAAGTTCCCGCGCAAAAGAAGGCTGTCTGTCCTCAGCGTGAGGGGATTGACGGGAGCATAGAGTTTGAACATGTATCCTTTTCCTATGCTGGTTCGCCCAGGGAGGCTCTCAAGGATATCAGTGTGAAGGTGGAGGCGGGAGAGACCATTGGGATAATCGGCCCTACCGGGTCTGGAAAAACCACTTTGGTCAATATGATTCCCCGCTTCTATGATGTGACAGGAGGGCGGATGCTGGCAGGGGAAGGGATGTGAAGGAGTTTGATGAGGCTTATCTGAGAAGCAGGATAGCCATTGTCCCCCAGAAGGCTCTGCTTTTCTCCGGAACCATAGAGTATAATTTAAGCTGGGGAAAGAGAATGCCTCGCAGGAAGAGATCCGATGGGCTGCCAGGATTGCCTGTGCAGACGAATTTGTTGAACAGCTCCGCAGAAGTATGAGACCATGCTGGGCCAGGAGGGGTCAATCTCTCCGGAGGTCAGAAGCAGCGCCTCTGTCTGGCGAGAGCTCTGCTTCGAAATCCTGAGATCCTAATCCTGGATGACTGTACCAGCGCGCTGGACGCCAACACGGAGGCCAGAGTACTGAGCGGGCTGAGGCAGGAGGTGGCCGGGATGACGGTTATGCTCATCAGCCAGAGGATATCCACTGTGCGAAGGGCGGACCGCATCCTGTGCATGGACAACGGGCAGAGTGTGGGATTTGGCACGCATGAGGAGCTGATGGAGCGTTGTGCGCTATACAGGGATATCTACAGCTCCCAGATCGGGGGTGAATAGGATGCCGGATACTCAGAGACCTCTTCCGCCGCCGGGAAAAATAGGGCGCAGACAGCAGGGTATGATTGTGGTAAAGCCCAGGAACATGAGGGGGACCCTTCGCCGCCTGTGGGTGCTCACAAAGGGGCAGCGGCAGGGATTGGCGTGGATCTTTTTTTCTCAGCTCTGGCCTCTTGCTCTGCGGTTTTGTCTCCGTATTTGATAGGAAAGACAGTGAACAGTATTGACACAGGCAGCCTGGGATGGCTTTTCCCAGCGCTGTTGGCAGGAGTATATGTATGCGACTGGCTCAGCAGATTTTGCAGCAGTTTCTCATGGCAGCCGTGGGACAGAGAGTTGTGGGTCATCTGAGAAAAGAAATTTTTTCTGCTATGAGGAAGCTGCCCTGGCTTTTTTTGACCAGAGCAGCCATGGGGGATCTGATGAGCCGCCTCACAAATGATGTGGACAATATCAGCATCACCATTTCTGATTCCCCTGACCCAGTTGATGATGCTGGATTTACCATTGTGGGGTGCTGGGAATCATGCTGTCGCTGAATCCTTTTTGACTGGGGTTTCTCTGATCTCTGTGGTGCTGGTATTTCTACTGACAAAGGTAATTACAGGCCATACCAGTAAATTGTTTAAAGAACAGCAGCAGATTCTGGGAAGACTGAACGGGCAGATTGAGGAAGGGATAGCCGGGCTTGCAATGGTCAAGGCGTTCGGAAGAGAAGCGGCAATGTTTGTGCAGTTTGAGGAGGAAAACCTAAGGCTTCAGAAGGTGGGAACCCAGGCGCTCATCTGGTCCGGATACCTGATGCCGATTATGAATGTCATCAACAATTTAAGTTTCCTGGCAGTGGCCACCATCAGCGGTGTCATGGCGGCCAGGGGAATGATCCCTGTGGGGGTAATCTCCAGTTTTGTACTCTATTCCAGACAGCTGGGACGCCCCTTTATGGAGATCGCCAATATCTACAATACCTTTCAGACCGCAGTGGCGGGGGCAGAGCGTATTTTGAGATCTTTGATGAGACCGGAGAGCCGGAGGACGTAAGAGCGGCTCAGCCGCTTGTGTCACCCAGGGAGAGATCCGCTTTGAGCATGTGAGCTTCGGATATGAAGCGGGCAGGCCGATTTTAAGAGATCTCAGCTTTGCGATTCCGGCCGGAACCAAGGCGGCAATTGTAGGACCGACGGGAGCCGGAAAGACAACGATTATAAATCTGCTTCCGCGGTTTTATGATATCTGGGAGGGAAGCATTCTTCTGGACGGGCGGGATTTAAAAGCAGTATCAAAAGAGGGATTTAAGAAATGCATTTGGAATTGTCCTGCAGGACCCATCTCTGTTTGGGGTGAGCGTATTGGAAAACATCCGCTACGGCTATCCGGAGGCTTCAGAGGAGCAGGTAAGAGCCGCGGCCCAAGCGGCGGGAGCGGACAGCTTTATCAAACGGCTCCCCAGGGGTATGACACTGTGCTGGGACCGGAGGGAAGCGCGCTCAGCCAGGGAGAGCGGCAGCTGCTTACCATAGCCAGGGCGATCTTGGGAGATTCGCCCATCATGATCCTGGATGAGGCAACCAGCTCTGTGGATACTGTGACCGAGCAGAGGATTCGAAAGGCCATGCTGAAACTGACAGAGGGGGGACTTCGTTTATCATTGCTCACAGATTGTCCACGATCCGGGATTCGGATGTAATCATTCTGCTGGAGGATGGCCGGATTGCGGAGATGGGGAGTCATGAACAGCTGATGAAGAGGAAGGGAAAGTATGCGGATCTGTATCATACGCAGACAGGAGGAATGGAAGATGGGAAAACAACCGGAGTTTCAGGGCAACTATGAAAGGGTGCTGGATGAGTGGAGAAAAGTCCAGGACCTGGGATTTGAGAAAAAGTGGGGAGAACTGGGCCTCCCCAATATGCTGGAGAGAATCCCCGGCTTGCCTGCTATGGGGTGATGTATGAGTGGAAATCCCCGGGACGGCAGAATCTATGAGGCCGGGCACCCAGAGCGGGAGGCCCAGTTTACCACAGCTATGAACATCTATTCCCTGTTATATTATTCAAGGACAGCGCCTGCCCTCTCCGGTATCTGGGTGCCCCTGCGGAAGTGAAGCGGGCCTATCCCTTTGCCGCAGCTTTTTCAAAACAGAGCGCTGGGCCCATTCGCCCGCTGTTTTGACGGAAGGAAGGAAGCACTTATAAGGGCTGGGGAACAGTTGGGATTTCGGAGAATTCCTTTCTCAGATGCGGGATTTGAGGCAATGGCATTTCCATGCCTGCCGGTGCGCTTCCTCTTCTGGGATGGTGACGAAGAGTTCCCGGCGCAGGCCAATATCCTGTTTGACTCCAATATCACGGATTTTGTCCATGAAGAGACCGTGGTAATGCTGGGGAGGACGGGGTGCGCAGGCTGATGGAAGCAGTTTAGATGTTACTGTTCACAGTAACATGCATAAATCTATGCAAAATCGCCTTTGGCGATGGGATTTATACCCTTGAATCATTTTCTTCACGGTCTGCAGTAAATGCTCAGACCTGAGTGAACAGTAACGTTTAGATGGCGTTTTTATTCCATTCCCTTTGGAATCCACTAGATTATTGGATACTTGGTGTTATAATGTAAGCTATCAACCGACAATCAACCGCAAACGCGGAGGAAATACCAAGGAGGAGTGCATATGAATTTAGTGATTACCATAAGCCGGAGGTTTGGAACAGGCGCCAGCATTATTGCAAAAGGGCTTTCTGAGAAGCTCCAGGTGCCGGTCTACGACAAGGCATTTATTGAGGAACAGATCCATGACAATGCCTTTGATTCAGAAGCGGAGGCTATCCGCAAGCTGGCTGAAAAGCCGTGCATCATCCTTGGACGCTGTGCCTCGGAAATCCTGAAGGACCAGAGAAATGCCTTCAATATCTATGTGTGTGCAGATAAGGAGGACCGGATTAAACGCATCATGAATCTGGAGAATCTTTCCTACGACGAAGCGGAGGAAAAGGTGACCAGGACGGATGAAAAGAGAGCGGATTATTATTTTGAACACACCGGAAAAGCCTGGGGGGATGTGAATAACTATCACATGATTCTGGACACCTCCAGGCTTGGGGTGGAGAACTGTGCGGATATCTTGATCCGCTATTTTGAACGTCAGGAGTACATCTAGTACATCGTGTTTCGTTTATGCTGTACTAGTCAACGCTGTACGCGGCCGGATGCATTGCCCGCTGCCAGACTGCGCACCTCATCCGGGGATACCAGATTGAAGTCTCCCTCAATGGTGTGTTTCAGGCAGCTGGCCGCCACTGCGTAATCCACAGCTTCCTGGGGTGGAACATTTTCCAGAAGGGAGAAGATCAGGCCTCCGCCAAAGGAGTCGCCTCCTCCCACCCTGTCCACGATGTGCATGGAGTATTTTGGCTGAAGTAATATTCATTTCCGTCGTAGAGCATAGCTGCCCAGAGGTTGTCACTGGCGGAGAGATTCCCCTGAGGGTGATGGCTACCATGCGAAAGCCGAAACGCTCTGCCAGCTGGGATGCCACCTCTTTGTAGCCCTCGTGGCTGACCTGGCCTGCATTTACGTCTGTATTTGACGCGTGAATGCCGAACACATCCTGTGCGTCCTCCTCATTCGCAATGCACACGTCCACATATTGGCAGAGCCGTCCCATCACCTGGCTGGCCTCTTCCCTGGACCAGAGCTTTTTCGGTAATTTAAATCACAGCTGACCGTCAGCTGTTTTTCTTTTGCCTTTTTGCAGGCAGTCAGGCAAATATCAGCCATCTCACCGCCCAGGGCAGGGGTAATCCTGTAAAGTGAAACCAGGAAGCTCCCTCAAAGATTGCATCCCAGTCAAAGTCTGTCTCCGATGCTGTGGCGATGGAGGATGCGCTTCGGTCGTAGATGACCTTTGAGGGACGCTGGCTGGCTCCCTTTTCCAGAAAATAGATTCCCACGCGGCTGCCGCCTCTTGCGATGAAGGAGGTGTCCACTCCGTACCGGCGCAGGGCATTGATGGCGGACTGTCCGATTTCGTGTTCCGGGAGTCTGGTGACAAAACGGGCGTCCATACCATAGTTGGCCAGGGATACCGCCACATTTGCCTCGCCTCCGCCGTAGGAGGCATGAAAGCACTCAGACTGTACAAACCGTTCATATCCATCCGGTGCCAGCCTCAGCATAATCTCTCCAAATGTAACAATTCTTTTTTTTCATGGGTTGCCTCCTTTGATACCTGTATATTTGTAATAAGTAGTAACTATTCAACAGATCTGCACAATTACTGCGCTGACCGTGAGAAAATGATTGGATTTTTGCATGTAACTGTGAGGATCTGAGCAGTTACAACTAGTATGCACTATAAAGAAAAAAATATGAGAATATTTTCTTGACAAAGGAGGGTTTTTTAATAAAATTATTTTGAATATCAAAATAATTGCAAGACAAAATAAATATTAGATAGGAAAAGTATATGACAACGAGAATAATAGGGACCGGTTCCTATGTGCCGGAGAAGATAGTGACCAATGAAGACCTGAGCAAAATTGTGGATACAAGCGATGAGTGGATCAGGACACGCACAGGGATCGAGAGCAGAAGGATTGCAGAAGGGATGGGAACATCCCAGGTGGCGGTGATGGCGGCACTAAGGGCTCTTTTGAGAGTTCCGGGACTGTTGCGGAGGATCTGGATATTATCATCCTTGCCACTTCCTCGCCGGATAAGTGCTTTCCCAGCGGGGCCTGTGAGGTGCAGGCAGCCATAGGCGCAGTCAATGCAGTGGCTTTTTGATATCAGTGCCGCTTGCTCCGGATTTATTTTTGCCATGAATACTGTACACAGCTTCTTTCAAGCCGGAATTTATAAGACAGGGCTGATTATCGGAGCAGATACCCTAAGCAAGCTAATCGACTGGTCCGACAGGGGGACCTGTGTGCTCTTTGGGGACGGGGCTGGCGCTGCGGTTGTCCAGGCACAGGAACACGGGATTTTGCACACGATTATGAGATCCGACGGGTGCAAGGGGCCGGCTCTGGAGTGCGGGGCAAGGACTGCCGAGAATTTTCTGACCGGCAAAAACCTGAGGTGGGTTATATGACCATGGACGGCCAGGAGATCTTCAAGTTTGCGGTAAAAAGGTTCCGGAGTGTATCCGGCAGCTTTTGGAGGAGAGCAAGACAGAGACGGAAGAGATCAAATACTTTATTATGCACCAGGCAAATTACAGGATTTTTGAGGCCATAGCCAGGCGCATGAAGGTTTCGCTGGACCGGATTCCAATGAACATCCAAAAGTACGGAAACACCTCCGCTGCCTCCGTCCCCCTGCTTTTAGACGAGCTGAACCGGGGAGGAAAGCTGGAGAGGGGAGATAAGTTGGTGTTTGCCGGCTTTGGGGCAGGACTTACCTGGGGCGCTGCGCTGATGGAATGGTAGATAGAATGTTAGGGTAAGAAAAGGATTGAAGAATACCCTTCTCTTTTGTATAATAGGAATGACGGCAGAAAGCCAAATACAAAAGAGAGGGTATGTATTTTGAAGAAATTTATGAGGGAAGTCAGAGAATTCATCGGCCGTGGAAACGTGGTGGATATGGCCGTGGGCGTAATTATCGGCGGGGCGTTCTCCGCCATTGTGTCCTCCCTGGTGGATGACATTATCTCTCCGCTTCTGGGGCTGTTCGGAGGCTTAAACTTTGACCAGCTTAGCGTGAACCTTATGGGGGAGGTGACTCTGAATTACGGAAAATTTATTACTGCAGTAATTAACTTCCTGATTATGGCAGTGATTATTTTTGCCTTGATCAAGGCGCTGAATGCAGCGGCGGCAAAGCTGGCGAAAAGAATGAGGAGGAGCCCATTGCTCCTGCCACAAAGACCTGCCCATACTGCAGAAGTGAGATTTCCGTGGAGGCTGTGAGATGCCCTCACTGTACATCTCAGCTGGAGCAGGCTGCGGCGAATAATTGACCACAGAAATAAACTCTGATATAATAGCGGTGATTTAGATATACTAGCTTTTAAATACCATTTGAAGTGAGGAAGGAGCATACGGATTATGCAGTGTGTAAGAAAGATAACAGAAGATTTGTTCTGGATTGGAGGCAATGACAGAAGGCTTGCCCTCTTTGAAAATATTTACCCTATTCCCAGAGGCGTTTCCTACAATGCCTACCTAATGATGGATGATAAGACCGTGCTTTTGGACACGGTGGACCACTCTGTGAGCGGTCAGTTTTTTGAAAATCTGAATATGCACTGGATGGACGGGCTCTGGATTATATGATTATCAACCATATGGAGCCGGATCACTGTGCCATGATCGAGGAGGTGGTGCGCAGACACCCGGGTGTACAGATCGTGTGCAATGCCAAAATTGCGGGGATGATCAAACAGTTTTTCCGCTTTGACATTGATTCCAGGGTAGTTCTGGTAAAGGAGATGGATACACTCTGTACCGGAAGGCATACCTTTACCTTCGTGTTTGCGCCAATGGTTCACTGGCCTGAGGTTATGGTGAGTTATGATACTACAGATAAGATTTTGTTCTCTGCAGATGCGTTCGGCACCTTTGGGGCCTTAAACGGAAATATCTTTGCAGATGAGCTGGATTTTGAGGGGCAATGGCTGGAGGACGCCAGGAGATATTTTACCAATATTGTGGGGAAATACGGCATGCAGGTCCAGAACCTGCTCAAGAAAGCAGCTACCATTGAGATCGCCATGCTCTGCCCTCTGCACGGACCTGTATGGAGAGAAAACATTGGCTGGTTCGTGGAAAAATATCAGAGGTGGAGCAGCTACACTCCGGAGGATAAGACTGTGATGATTGCCTACGCCTCCATCTACGGGAATACGGAAAATGCGGCGGAAATCCTGGCAGGTAAACTGGCAGATAAGGGAATAAAGGGATTGTGATGTATGATGTGTCCAACACCCATCCCTCAGTGCTGGTGTCGGAAGCCTTCCGGTGCAGCCATCTGGTATTTGCCTGCCCTACCTACAATGCAGGGCTGTTTCCAAACATGGAGACCGTACTGCTTGATTTAAAGGCGCACAATCTCCAAAACCGCAAGGTCGCTTTGATCCAGAACGGGACCTGGGCTGCGTCTGCTGGAAAGCAGATGAAAGAGATCCTTTCCGGAATGAAAAATGTGGAGATTTTGGAAAATGAGATCACTCTGAAGTCCTCCCTGAGGGAAGAGCAGTTGGGTGAACTCCAGGCAATGGCCGACCAACTGGCAGAGGATTTGGTATAGAGAATAAGCAGCTGTGTATGCGCTGCCGGGACAGAGGAAAGAACAGTCCCGGCAGCGCTTTTTTTCCTATCATAGGATTAGGGTGTCAAAAGGTCACTGACCTTTTGACACCCTAATCCTATGATATAAAAAAATTCGCCCCTCCGGCGGGATCGCATTGCGGCGGAATGGAAGATGGCTGCCGGGGAAAAGCTGTTACTGTGAACAGTAACGAAAAGCTGTCTGCATAAATGGCGGCACTTGACAGTAGAGTATAATGAAACTAAAATGAATGAAAGAAAAGACAGGTCCTATGAAACAGCCAGCAACAGGGCAGCAGCACGTTTGCCAAAGAGGAGCATTTATGCAGTTTACCAGCCTTCATATCAAAAACTTTAAATATATCCGGGATATGAGGATTTCGGATATTGAAAATGCACTGATTCTCGTGGGAAAGAACAACACTGGAAAGACGGCTGTGCTGGAGGCAGTGCGGGCGGTTGCCGGTGCATACAAGTTCAGGGAAGAGGATTTTAATGAAAAGAGACAGAAAGTGGAGATCGATGTAACCCTGTCTGTGACAGAGGAGGATCTTCTGCGAATGCACCGCTATGGGATTGTAAGCCAGTATAAGCGCTATGAAGCGTGGTATGAGGACTTCTGCCGTAAGCTGCCCTCCTGCCATGACGGGGAACTGCAGTTTACCTATATGGCAAATGCCCAGGGGAAGGTCCGCTACAGCGACGGAATCAAGAAAAACAACCCGTACATACCAAAGGTGCTTCCAAAGATCTACTTTATCAGTACAGACCGCAAGCTTAAGCAGCTTCAGGAGAATCTGCTCTCCTTTGAGGAGGACAGACAGCTAAAACAGATCCGCTCAGATACCTGTATGTTTGAGCAGGGAAAGCGGTGCAACAGATGCTTTCAGTGTGTTGGCCTGATCAATCAAAAAGAGTCCTGCCCAGATGAGTGCGGTGGAGACGGCCAAGCTGCTGGAATACAAGCTGGCCCAATTGAATTTGAGAGAGTTTTCAGCCCGCCTGAACCGCAGCTTTAGAAGGAACGGGGTTTTGACGAGATTCATTATGAGATGCGCTGCGACATGGGGAAAGCCTGCACCGTGAAGGCGGAGGCATTTAACCAGGAGAGAAACACTGCCACGCCCATAGAGCGCATGGGAAAAGGCATGAGAAGTATCTATATGCTTTCCTTCTTGAGACCTACGCGGAGGGGGAGGACCGGGTGCCCAGCGTAATCCTGGTGGAAGACCCTGAGACGTTTCTGCATCCCCAGTTGCAGAAAAATGCGGAGGACATCCTGTACCGCCTCTCAAAAAGAACCAGGTCATGTTTTCCACTCACTCTCCTAATATGATCTTTTTAACTTTAGCAGCCGGCAGATCCGGCAGGTGGTGCTGGATGAACAGTACTACACCACTGTGCGGGAGAAGGTGGACATGGATGAGATCCTGGACGATTTAGGGTTTAACGCCAGTGACCTGATGAATGTCAGTTTTGTGTTTATTGTGGAGGGAAACAGGATAAGAGCCGTCTGCCGCTTCTTCTGGAGAAGAACTACTCTGAAATGTATGATGGCAGGGGAAAGCTGTCCCGGATTGCCATCATCACCACCAATAGCTGCACGAATATCAAAACCTATGCGAACCTGAAATATATGAACCAGATTTATCTGAGAGACCAGTTTCTTATGATCCGGGACGGAGATGGGGAGGACCCCAGGGGAGCTGGCTGCAAGGCTGTGCAAATACTATGAGGAGCGAAGTCTGGAGGATGTGGACCGCCTGCCCCGGGTGACGGGAAAGAATGTGCTGATTTTAAAGTACTACTCCTTTGAAAATTACTTTTGAATCCTGAAATTATGGTGAAGGTGGGGGTCCTGGAAAAGGAGGATGATTTTTACCATATCTTTTTGGAGAAGTGGAAGGAATATCTGTACCGGATACGCAGCGGCCGCCATTTGACGGAAATGCTGGGATTTCAGTTGCAGACAGAGAACCAGGTGAGGGAGCATATGGAAGAGATCAAAAGATACATGAGAGGGCATAATCTTTTTGATATCTTCTATGGTCCATTCCGAAAACGGGAGCAGGAGATTTTAAAGAGGTACATTGAGCTGGCACCCAGGCAGGAATTCCAGGACATTTTTGAAGCTGTGGAGCGGTTCGCTTATTTTGAGAGCAGGAAGAGGCAGGAGGATACTAGTATAACTCCCGGTAAATAATCATACAGTTCGGTGAGGATGATTTACTTTGCGTTATACTAGCGGATTGAACTGAATGGGGATTGTGATATTCTGAAAGAAAAAAAAGGGGAGAGGCGCAATGGAGAAAAATAGTCTGAAATACCAAACCTATGTGGAGATCTTAAAGAAGGAATTGGTTCCGGCCATGGGCTGTACAGAACCCATCGCTCTGGCCTACTGTGCGGCAAAGGCCAGGGAAGTCCTGGGAGAGCTGCCAGGGCGCATAGAGGTGGAGGCCAGCGGAAATATTATTAAAAATGTCAAGAGTGTAGTGGTACCCAACACCGGAGGCCAGAGAGGAATCGAGGCCGCTGTGGGGATTGGAATCCTGGCGGGGATGCCGCAAAAGAGCTGGAAGTGCTCTCGTCTGTGACACGGGAGAAAAAGGAACAGCTGCCGGCCTATCTGAATCAGGTAAAGATTCAGGTGGAGCCTGCACAGAGCGGGTACCTGCTGGATATTCAGGTCCGCGTATATGGGGCGGAGGCAAAGGCCTCTGTGCGCATTGCGGGAAAGCATACCAATATTATCCGGGTGGAAAAAACGGAGAAGTGCTGTTGGACAGAGAAGCGGAAAGCACTGATAAAAGGGAGGAAGCTGCAGAAGGAGAGATGTCACAGAGGGAGAAAAGATGTGGGGAACCGGATTACAGCCTGCTGAATGTGGAGGATATCTGCGCTTTTGCACAGTGTGCTGATCTGGAGGACGTGAGGGAGATTCTGGAGCGCCAGATCGCCTATAACACCGCCATCTCGGAGGAGGGATTTCAGGGGGACTACGGAGCGAATATTGGGTCAGTCCTGCTGAAATCCTACGGTGACAGTGTGAAAAAACCGCGCAAAGGCCCGGGCAGCCGCCGGGTCGGACGCCCGGATGAGCGGCTGCGAACTGCCGGTGGTGATCGTCTCCGGCAGCGGCAACCAGGGAATGACAGTTTCCCTTCCCGTACTGGAGTTTGCAAAAGAGCTGGGCAGCAGCCAGGAGGACATTCTGCGCGCTCTGATTATCTCTAATCTGACTGCCATTCACCAGAAAACAGGGATCGGGTCACTCTCCGCCTACTGCGGAGCGGTCAGCGCGGGAGCCGGAGCAGGAGCTGGGATTGCCTATCTGAGAGGCGGAAGGTACAGGAGATCGCCCACACCATTGTAAATACACTGGCAATTACATCTGGTATCATCTGTGACGGGGCCAAGGCTTCCTGTGCGGCCAAGATCGCCACCGCAGTGGACGCCGGGATCTTGGGATATGATATGTATCTGGAGGGGCAGCAGTTCTACGGAGGAGACGGCGTGGTCTCAAAGGGCGTGGAGAATACCATTAAAAATATTGGCCGCCTGGGCAGAGATGGTATGCGGGAGACAGACAGGGAAATACTACATATTATGACGTGTGTGGACTAAACCAAACATGGAGAATGTAGAATAGCCACGAAGAAGAAAGGGTGTGCCAGAGAAGATGTGCGGCAGATATTATATTGATGATGAGACAGCCAGAGAGATGGAAAGAATTGTAAGGGGCTTAGATACCAGGCTTCCGGAACTGTCTCCCTCACCAAAGGCGGATGTGTATCCTGCTCAGAGAGGGACGGTGATAAGAGCCAGGGAGGGAAAATGTGAGGTTCAAAGCATGAAGTGGGGATTTCCGGGGTTTCAGAAAAAGGGAGTCATCTTTAACGCCCGTTCTGAGGGAGTTCTGGAAAAGAGAATGTTTCAGGAGAGTGCAAGAAACAGGCGGTGCATTGTGCCGGCCAGAGGATTTTACGAGTGGGACAGGGCAAAGAATAAGGTGAGCTATGAACGAAGAGACGGACAGCTGCTCTACATGGGTGGAATTTGGAACTGTTACGGAGAGGAGGACTGTTTTGTCATACTGACCACCCAGGCAAATGATTCCGTTTCTGATGTGCATGACCGGATGCCTCTGGTGCTGGAGGAAGGGGAAGTTTCGCCCTGGCTTTTGGATGAGGGGAGCCTGAAATTTTTGCTGCACAAGGTTCCGGCACCTCTTCAGAGAGTTTCCGGATTTGTCCAGCAGACACTGCCGTTTCTGTAGGAGCGGGCAGATAACCAGATTTTACCGGTTGAAAACGAGAACGTGTGTTCTATAATAAAAATATGGAGGAAGAACATATGTTTGAAAATATTGTATTTCATGTGGATGTCAATTCCGCCTTCCTTTCCTGGGAGGCGGTTTTTCGTTTGGAGAGGATGGGGAGCTCCGTGATTTGAGACAGATTCCATCGGTAGTCTCCGGGGATGTGGCCATGAGAAGGGGAATTATTTTGGCAAAGTCTATCCCCGCAAAGCGGTACGGGATAAAGACAGGGGAGAGCATTGGGAGGCCAGACAGAAGTGCCCCGGTCTGGTGCTGGTTCCCCCAGATATCAGCTGTATGAGAGATGCTCCAAAGCCATGATGGCAATTCTGAGAGAATACTCCCCGGCAGTGGAGCAGTACTCTGTGGATGAAGCCTATATGGATATGACAGGGGTAGCAGGCTTGGGAGAAAAACCGGAGAAGGCTGCGGAAGAAGTAAAGAGAAGGATCAGGGAGGAGCTGGGATTCACAGTGAATATCGGGATTTCTTCCAATAAGCTGCTTGCAAAGATGGCCTCGGACTTTCGCAAGCCGGATCAGGTGCACACCCTGTTCCCGGAAGAGATGCAGGAAAAAAATGTGGAGGCTGCCTGTGGGGGAGTTATTTTTTGTGGGCAGGGCAGCGCGCAGGAAACTGTTTCAACTGGGAATACGCACCATCGGAGCGCTGGCAGAGGCAGATCCGCAGATTTTGAAGGCTCACTTGAAAAAACAGGGCGAGATCATCTGGCAGTTTGCCAACGGAAGGGACTTCTCACTGGTGGAACCAGTACCACCCAGGAACAAGGGATATGGAAACAGCACCACCATCCCCTTTGATGTGAGGGACGAAAGGACAGCGCAGATTGTCTTGATGGCCCTGTCAGAGACTCTGGGCACCAGGCTGCGCAGGGATGGGGTGAAGGCCAAGGTGGTGAGCGTTTCTGTGAAAGACTGGGAGTTTCATGTCATCTCCCACCAGAGAGTGTTGGAACACGCCACAGATATCACAAACGAGATCTGCAGGGCAGCGTTTCAACTGTTTCAGGAGGTGTGGGATGGAAGCCCCATACGTCATCTGGGGATTCATACTGGGAAGATCAGTGAACAGGACGGTATACGCCAGAGGGGGGTTGTTTGAGGAATGGAATTATGAAAAGGAGGAGATGGCAGACCGGGCAGCAGACAACATTAGGGACAGGTTTGGGAGAGATGCACTGCAGCGGGCCGTCTTTTGGAATACACTGCTATTGACCATATGAGCGGAGGGGTTCCCAGACAGGCCAGATAGCGGAAAGGAGGAGGTGACTTTGGGGTTTCGCATAGAATATGGGTTAAAAAAGCGGATGAGGGAAAATTAAAAAGGGAGCAAAGAGATGTGGCCTGTGACTGCTGGTTTACCAGCGGAGGAAAAATGATTCCACGTTTTCTGAAGTACTGCGACGAGGAGGGAATTATCCGCCAGATTTGGGATATTAGGGTAATCTATACCCAGGAAAGGCGATACTGTGGCATCCCCGCTAGAGAATACCGGTGTGAGGCCGAAATAGGAGGAAGGCTCAGGGAATTTATCCTGCGCTTTTGGATGGAGGAGTGCCGGTGGCAGATGGAGTTGTGTGGGTAAGTGACAGTTCAGACGAAGCATAGCCCTGCGCCGGAGGAAGCGTCCGCCTTAGCCTGTAACGGACCGGACCCGTCTGAGCTGTTACGATTCAAGAGTGGATAGATATTCCTTGCCTGGTTGGTATTGACAAAAGAAAAAGTGTGATATAATAATAGTAACAATTACTAGTATTATAAGTAAAAGGAGAAAAGACTATGCTGAGAGGTAAAGTTGCGGTGGTGACAGGAGGAACAAGGGGAATCGGTTATGCCGTTGTAAAAAAATATATAGAGCAGGGAGCCAGAGTGGCGCTGTTTGGCTCCAGAAAAGAGACTGTGGATCAGGCTTTGGAGCAGTTAAAGGAAGAGGCGGCACAGGGAAAGGTCATAGGAATGCATCCGAATCTGCTGAACGAACAGGAAGTGAGGGAGGCATTTGAACAGGTGAGGCAGCAGTGGGGAAGAGTGGATATTCTGGTGAATAATGCAGGCGTCTCCGCCAGAGACAGTGTGTATGATTACCGGGTGGAAGACTTTGAGCGGACTATTGACCTGAATATCAATGCAGTGTTTATATGCGCGCAGGCAGCAGCCAGGATCATGAGGGAGCAGGGGGAGGCGTGATTTTAAACACCAGTTCTGTGGTGAGCCTGTATGGTCAGTCAGCGGGAAGCGCCTATCCTGCCTCTAAGTTTGCGGTAAACGGTTTGACGAAGTCCTTGGCAAAGGAGCTGGGAAGAGATCATATTCGTGTAAACGCAGTTGCACCGGGTGTAATAAGGACCGACATGGTGGCAGCCCTTCCGGATGAGATTATCAAGCCATTGATTGCCACTATCCCGTTGGGAAGGGTGGGAGAGCCGGAGGATGTCGCTAACGCGTTTCTGTTCTTGGCAAGCGATATGGCATCCTATGTGACAGGAGAGATTCTCTCCGTGGATGGAGCTGCAATGACCTAAAACTGTAGAATGGCGAAAACGTAGGTGGCAGTATCCATGGATCAGATGCCAATGAAAACAAAACAGGAGGGCAAGAAGCAGCCTTCTCTGCATATACTATAGAAACCATAAAACGGGAACGGAATGGGAGCTATGGAAAAAAGAAAACAGAATCAGGAACCGGAACAGAGGACGTATTACCTTAGGGGTATGGGCGTCCTCTGTTTGGCTGCGCTTTATTTGCAGCCGGCCTTTGGAGGTTTGGCACAGGGAGTATACCAGCCAGCAGTCGTGCCGGGGAACGTGAACTTCCCATTTACTGTGTGGATACGCCCAAAAAGCAGGTAGCGCTCTCCTTTGACGCGGCCTGGGGAAACGAGGATACACAGGCTATTTTGGATATTTTAGAAAAAATCAGGTAAAAGCCACATTTTTATGACCGGAGGCTGGGTGGACAGCTATCCGGAGGATGTAAAGCGGATCTATGCCGCAGGACATGATCTGGGTAACCACAGCCAGAACCATAAAAATATGAGCCAGCTCAGTGACCAGGAAAAAACGGAGGAGATCATGGGGGGTACATGAGAAGGTAAAGGCATTGACTGGCGTGGAGATGGAGCTTTTCCGCCCGCCCTACGGGGACTATGACAATGCGGTGGTTTTAAACGCCAGGGAAAATGGATATTATCCAATTCAGTGGTCTGTGGACAGTCTGGACTGGAAAGATTACGGGGTGGAGAGTATCATTCAGACCGTGTGTGAGAATGAGGCCCTGGACGGAGGGGCTATCATTTTGATGCATAATGGGGCCAAATACACGGCCAAGGCACTGGAGACTGTCATAATAACACTGCGGGAAAGGGATATGAACTGGTCCCAATCTCCCAGTTGATCTATAAGGAAAACTATCACATGGATCATACCGGAAAGCAGATTTTGGATGAGAGAGAAACAAACGGTAACAGTTCAGCCAAGCTGAACTGCTACAACAAATGGGATTCCGGAACATAAATTACTTGACCTGTCGTAGTAATCGTGCTATAGTATGATTACTACGACAGACATAGTACGACAGACGTAATACTGGAAAGGTATTCAGTAAGTTTAGATTTACTGCGCATCTGTTCTGTCGGAAAATAGCGGAAGGAAGGGGAGATACGTTGATCAGTAGTGATGTAATGCGGGGTTATAATGATACCATCATCCTCTGTCTTCTTATAGGCGGCCCGTCCTATGGCTATGAGATATCCAAGAAGATCAGGAGATGACAGCGGAAAAATATGTCATCAAAGAAACCACCCTGTACTCCGCGTTTACCAGGCTGGAGAAAAACGGCTTTATTGAGTCCCTTTTTTGGAAATGAGACAAATGGAAAAAGACGGACTTACTACCGTCTCACAGAGAAGGGCAGAGAGTACTACAGGGAAAAATGTGAAGAATGGCAGCTCACAAAAGAAGTGGTGGAGCATTTCATTCTGAAATGATAGCTGGCCGGGAAGCCTGCCGCCGGGAGGGCGGGCAGCCAGCAGAGTAAAAGGAGGAGAAGTATGGAGACAATCAAAATTTATCTAGAAAATATGTTTATGAATCTGCCGAGGACGCCGGAGGTGGAGCGTGCAAAAGAGGAGCTGTTCCAGATGATGGAAGACAAATACAATGAACTGAAAGCGTCCGGCAGAACGGAAAATGAAGCCATTGGGATCGTGATTTCTGAGTTCGGCAATCTGGAAGAGGTGGCTGAGAGTCTGGGGATATCTTCCTATGTGCATAAGGAGAGACAGGGAGAGAGAGAGGAGCCCGGAGAAGCCAGACGGATAGGCATTGAGGAGGCCAGGCGCTATCTGGATGGCCAGTATGCCTTTGGCACCAGGATTGGCATAGGCGTCGCGCTGTGCATATGGTCGCCTATTGTGTTGATCATTCTGGGAGGTATTGCGGACGGCACACCTATAGAAGACGTGGCAGGTGGGGTGGGACTTTTGATATTGTTTCTGATGGTTGCCCCCGCAGTGGCTATTTTTATCTACAATGGAATGAAATCAGAAAAGTTTAAATATTTACAGGAAGAACTTTTCAGTCTGGACTATGAGGCGGAAAATTATGTGCGGACAGAGGAGGAAGAATTTCAGGGAGTCTTTACAGCCTGCATTACTGTTGGAGTGGTTCTGTGCATCATCAGTGTGATGCCCATATTCGCTGTGGAAGTGCTTTTGGGGGAAGTGAACTGGCTGCGGCTGTGGCCATCGGAATTCTCCTGTTTGTGGTCAGCATCGGCGTGTTCTTATTCATCTTTGGGGAATCAGGAAGAGCGCCTACTCTGTTTTTACTTCAGAAGGGAGAGTATAATCGGGAAAAAAAGTGCAAAAAAGAGCGTGAAAAGAAGGCTGAAAAGGTAATCGGAGCCATTGGTGGGGTATACTGGTCTGTTGTGACCTGTATTTATCTGCTGTGGAGTTTTCTGACTATGAAATGGGGATCTACATGGATTATCTGGCCTATTGCCGGCGTTCTCTTCGGGGCAATCGCATCCATCTGTAATGCAGTCGCGGGCGTGACCGGAAGTAATGACAATCGTTAACTCCTGGTAACAGGGCAGCTTGGCTGAACTGTTACAACTCCTGTGAAAAGTTTGTGGCCTGCCTTGCAAATTCTGGAAGAACTGCTATAATGGAAGGGAAAGTGAAGACAACCAGCATTAGCTGCAGGACATACAGTAAGGAGTAATAAATGAGCTTAAAGAAATTAAGAAAGATTATGGGATGTCTGATGCTCACATCAGCCATGGTGATGTCCCTCCCGCAGATGGCATTTGCCGCTCAGTCGAAGCCGGAAGTACAGAGCACCAGCGAGAAGGAAAGCGCAAAGGGAGCCCCAGGAATCCGCCACTGAAAAGGCGACGGAGGCTCAGACTGAGAGTCAGTCGGAAACACAGGGGGAATCCCAGACAGAGTCACAGTCGGAGAGCCAGTCCGAGTCTGGGAGTGAAACCCAGACGGAGAGCGAGACTCAGACAGCTTCGGAGAGCAGTACCCAGACAGACTCGGAATCTGAGACAGATACGCCGACAGATACGGAGCTGCAGATTGAAGAGCCGGATAAGGATAAACTGGATGAGGAAGAGCTGCATCCAAATGAGAATATTAAGAAGGGCAAAGAAGATAAAGAACCGGAAGATCACTCAGATGCCAATGCGAACCTGACTACCAATATTATTGCAGGAAATGAGGTTTATCTGGAGAAGCTCTCCAGTACATATGGATTGAAATTTGCAGATGGTTTTGAGGAAGTGATGGAGGAGATCGAGGCGGATTACAAAAGAGTGGCTGGATACTCCGGAGGACTTTTTGGCAACCAATTGGCAGGAGGTTCTGGCAGTTTATGTGCTTCGCCACCAGACGGAATATGGGTCCGGAAAGATCACTATGGATAAGAATGCTAAGGAGGAACTGGAAAAGGTCTTTTTCCTGATGAACATCCGCAGTTCCTCCAGTATAGCAAATAAGCTCGCCAAAGAGATTGACCTGGAGAATGAGAACTGCGCCCTGACGGTTGAGGATTATGCACAGCTCCGCAATCTGGGCAGGGAGGAAACGGAAGTTCTGGAGAAATACACTTCCGAGGAGTGTAAGCAGCTCTGTGCCATTGTGACCGCAGCCAAGGGCTTTGTGCGCGAGGAAGTGGGAGAAGGTATCTCTGAGGAGCGTATTGCGATTGTAGCAGCGGCCTGCAGCCTGGTGGGGAAGGTAGGCTACTTCTGGGGAGGAAAATCCTACACCATAGGATGGGACTCTATGTGGGGGTCTCCGATGCAGGTGACAGCAGCGGGGGAGTCAGTCCACAGGCACCAGCAGAGGGTATGGACTGGACTGCAGCGGTTTTGTGTGCTGGTCTTATTACAATGGACTGGGCGGCACAGACGGCGGCATAGGAAACCACACCACCACACAGTGGAATTCCACTGAGATGGTGGACAGCGACAAGGCACAGCCCGGCGACCTGGTATTCTACAATTCACCCGCAGCAGGGGATCAGAACCATGTAGGCGTGGTGATCGGCAAGAACGAGGACGGAAGCCTTGCAGTGGCTCACTGTTCCTCCAGCAAGAACAGGGGTAGTGGTAGGCGAGGCGTGGTCTGCAGGCTTTAAATATGTGAGAAGTCCTTTGTCATTGAAATAAAAGGGTGAACAGTAACAACTATTACATAAAAGAAGAATAGGCAGTGAGTTTTTTGTTGACAAAAAAAAACTCACTGCTATTATTTTGTTTAGAGCAAAGGCGTTCTTAGTGGGTTAAGAGCGCCTTTTTTATATTATGACAAAAGTCGAGAATATTTAATTGAAAAGGAGAAATGACTATGAAGTATACAAAACAGGATGTAATGAGGCTTGTGCAGGAGGAGGATGTGGAGTTTATCCGCCTTCAGTTTACGGATATGTTCGGCACTTTGAAAAACGTGGCTATCACCTCCAGTCAGCTGGAGAAGGCCCTTGACAACCAGTGCATGTTTGACGGTTCCTCCATTGAGGGATTTGTCCGGATTGAAGAGTCTGACATGTATCTCTACCCGGATTTGAATACTCTGGCAATTTTTCCGTGGCGTCCTCAGCAGGGAAAGGTGGCCAGACTGATCTGCGATGTGCACCGCCCGGGCAGGGGAACCCTTTGAGGGAGATCCCAGATATATTTTAAAAAGGTTTTAGGGGAAGCAAAACGGATGGGATATGGATTTGACGTGGGGCCAGAGTGTGAATTCTTTCTGTATCACACGGATGACAACGGACAGCCCACGACCATTACCCACGAAAAGGCTGGGTATTTTGACTTAGGACCTGTGGACTTAGGGGAAAATGCCCGCAAGGGACATGGTGCTCACACTGGAGGATATGGGGTTTGAGATAGAGGCTTCCCACCACGAGGTCGCGCCGGCCCAGCATGAGATTGATTTCCGCTACGATGAGGCGCTGGCAACTGCGGACAATATCATGACCTTTAAGCTGGCGGTCAAGACCATTGCCAAGCGCCACGGACTGCACGCTAGCTTTATGCCCAAACCTAAAGAAGGGATCAATGGATCAGGGATGCACACAAACATGTCTCTTACCAAGGATGGAAAAAACGCATTCTCAGATGTAAACGACCCCTTGGGCCTGAGCAGGGATGCCTATTATTTTATCGGTGGTTTGATGAGACATATCAAAGGGAATGACTGCGATCACCAATCCCCTGGTAAATTCCTATAAACGTCTTGTGCCTGGATTTGAGGCTCCGGTGTACATTGCGTGGTCATCCACCAACCGCAGCCCGCTGATACGGATTCCGGCTGCCCGTGGGGGAGGGCACACGCGTAGAGCTGCGCTGCCCGGACGCCTCCGCGAACCCTTATCTGGTGCTTGCCGTGTGCCTGGCTGCGGGAATGGATGGAATCAAAAATCAGATCATGCCTCCGGCCAGTGTGGATAAAAATATTTTTGAGATGACAGCGGCCCAGAAGGAAGAGGAGGGGATCGACTCCCTGCCCAACAATCTTCTGGAGGCAATTCACGCCCTGGAAAATGACCCGTTTATCCAAAATGTACTGGGAGAGCATGTGAGCCAGCGCTATATCCGCGCGAAAAAAAAAGCAGGAATGGGCCCAGTACTGCCGGCATGTATCCAGCTGGGAGATTGAGCAGTATCTCTATAAGATATGATTTCTGTTTTATCTTGCATCATAGGAAAGTCCTTCGGGATTCCCTATGATATAAAAAGCCCTCCGGGCGGGATCGCCCTGCGCGCAGGATTCTTTTTTAAAAGAAGATAAGACTCTCACCTCTATAGGGGTGGGTAAAAAGAAATCCGTCTTGGTGGGGTCAATCCCCTTCAAGATAAAGCCTCCGGCGGATGGCAGAAGCGCGCAGGTAATTTATGCCATGCGTAGCATGACACGCGCTTCGCCGCAAATACGCGGAGGCGTATTTGAATCTAAGGAAGCTTATTGACAAGACAGGAGGTGGTTCTGTGACAAACGTGATTGTGGTCTTTCCCAGAACGGAGGATGCACAGAATATAAAGAATCTGCTGGTGCGCCACGGCTATGAGGTGGCTGGAACTTGTACCAGCGGCGCCCAGGCTATTCAGACGATGGACCGCCTGGGGAGGGGATTGTGCTGTGCGGGTATAAGTTTAATGATATGATCTATTCACAGCTTTACAGTGTCTGCCACCGCAGTTTCAGATGCTCCTGGCAGCTTCTCCCCATCCTGTCAGAATGCAGAGACAATGATATTGTCTGTCTGTCCCTGCCTCTGAAGGTACATGACCTGATTAACACACTGGAGATGATGGCCGGCTCTTTGATGCGGCGCAGAAGGAGGCAAAATGCCAAGCCGAGGGCGCGAAACGGGGAGGAAAAAAGATCATTGAGGAGGCCAAGAAGCTGCTGATCGAGCGGAACCGGATGACGGAAGAGGAAGCGCACAGGTACATACAAAAGTGCAGTATGGACAGCGGCACCAACATGGTGGAGACCGCCCGAATGGTGTTCAGCCTGATGAAATTTTAGGTTTTCTTTTCCGGGGGTGTATGGTATCATATGGATAATTTAGGCGATTGGAGGATATTATGAAGTTTACGAAAATGCAGGGAATCGGAAATGATTATGTATATGTCAACTGTTTTGAGGAGGATGTGAAGCATCCGGGGAAAGTTTCCGCTCTGGTCAGTGACCGGCATTTTGGAATTGGTTCGGACGGCCTCATTCTGATTAAGCCCTCTCTGAAGGCAGATTTTAAGATGGAGATGTACAACGCGGATGGTTCAGAAGGAGCCATGTGCGGAAACGGCATCCGCTGCGTGGCCAAGTATGTCTATGATTACGGGTTAACGGATCAGACCAGGATCAGCATTGAGACAAAGAGCGGCATAAAATATGTGGATCTGACCGTGCAAAACGGCAAGGTGTCCCTGGTGAGAGTAAATATGGGCTCTCCTGTCCTTGAGGCGGCACAGATCCCCATTGTCTCTGAAAAGGAGAAGGTCATAAACGAGCCGATTGTGGCAGCGGGGACAGAATACCGGATGACCGGCGTATCTATGGGGAATCCCCACGCTGTGGTCTATATAGAGGATGTGAGAGGGCTGGAGATTGAAAAGATCGGCCCTGCATTTGAAAACCATCCCAGGTTTCCGGACCGGGTCAACACAGAATTTTGTCCGCGTGATGGATGAGCACACTGTGGAGATGCGCGTCTGGGAGAGGGGTCCGGGAAACCCTCGCCTGCGGTACAGGCGCCTGCGCGGTGGCTGTGGCTTCCATATTGAACGGGTATGTAAAGGGGAAGTGACGGTAAAAGCTGCTGGGAGGGATTTGCAGATTGAATGGGACCGGGAAGAAATACGGTCTATATGACCGGACCTGCCCAGTTAGTATTTGACGGTGAGATTAGCCTGTAAGAGAGTTAAGGAGGAAGAGATGTTTAAGATCAATGATAATTATCTGAAACTACCGGGGAAGCTATCTGTTTTCCAATATAGCAAAAAAGAAGTTGCCGCCTACACAGGGCAAATCCTGACAGAGAGATTATCCGTCTGGGTATCGGCGACGTGACACAGCCTTTGGCTCCCGCTATCATTGAATCCTGCACACAGCGGTGGATGAGATGTCAGGGCCGAGACTTTTCACGGATATGCACCGGATCTGGGATATGAATTTTTTGCGCAGCGTCATTGCCAGGAATGACTATGCGGACAGAGAATGTGAGATAGGGGCGGACGAGATATTTATCTCCGACGGTGCAAAGTGCGACTCCGGAAATATCCAGGAGATTTTCAGCGTGGACAATAAGATTGCAGTGTGCGATCCGGTTTACCCTGTCTATGTGGATACGAATGTGATGGCAGGGCGGACGGGAACGTATGACTCTTTAAGCGAGACATGGAGCGATGTGATCTACATGCCCTGCACTGCGGAAAATCAATTTGTGCCGGAGCTGCCGGGGAGACGCCGGACATGATTTATCTGTGCTTTCCGAATAACCCAACGGGTACCACGATCACAAAGGATCAGCTCCAGGTATGGGTGGACTATGCCAATAAGGTGGGGGCTGTGATCATCTACGATGCGGCTTATGAGGCTTATATCTCAGAAAAAAGACGTACCTCACTCCGTCTTTACGAGTGCGAGGGGCCAGAACCTGTGCTATCGAGCTTCGCAGCGTTTCCAAAAACGCGGGCTTTACCGGGACGCGTCTGGGTTTTTACCGTGGTTCCTAAGGATTGAAAATGCGGGGATGTTATGCCTCACTCCCTCTGGGCCAGACGGCATGGCACCAAGTACAACAGGGGCGCCCTACATTATACAGAGAGCCGGTGAGGCAGTGTACTCAGAGGCTGGGAAAGCCCAGCTGAGGAAGCAGGTGGCATACTACATGGACAATGCCAAAGTGATCTTTAATGGGACTTGAAGGATGCGGGATACACCGTGTTTGGAGGTGTGAATGCCCCCCTATATTTGGCTGAAGACACCGGATAAGATGACCTCCTGGGAATTTTTCGACTATCTTCTGGAGAATGCCAATGTGGTGGGGACACCAGGCTCAGGCTTTGGACCCAGCGGAGAGGGGTATTTCAGACTCACTGCGTTTGGAAGCCGGGAAAACACAGCAGCAGCCATCGAACGAATCAAAAAGCTCTAAATGTTCAGTTTGGACCGGGTCATTTTTCAAAAATGACCCGGTCCAAACTGATATAAAATCTAAACAGATTTAAATTTAGAAAGCTGGATTCCACTGGCCATCGCTTTTTCTGCTATGTGGTCGGGCCAGAGGGAGGCCTGCACTTCACCGATATGGGCTTTCCGGAGATAGAACATGCAGATACGTGACTGACCGATGCCGCCTCCTATGGTATAGGGCACTTCCTGGTTCAGGATTGCCTTTTGGAAAGGCAGGTCAGCCCGTTCGGACAGCCTGCAGCGGCCAGCTGGCGTAAAGGGCATCTTCATCTACGCGCGGATTCCCATGGAGGAAAGCTCCAGGGCGATATCCAGGACAGGGGTAATATACTATAATATCTCCGTTTAAGGCCCAGTCATCGTAGTCCGGGGCGCGTCCGTCGTGTTTTCTCCGGATGCCAGGGTTCCTCCGATCTGCATGATGAACACGGCGCCTTTGAGTTTGGCGATGTTGTACTCCCTCTCCTTGGGTGTGCAGTTCGGGTATAGATCCTCCAGCTCCTGGGTCGTTATAAAAAAAGATTTCCTTTGGCAGGATCTCCTCAATGTAGTCATATTCTATGGACATATATTTCTCAGTCTTTTTCAGTGCCTTGTAGACTGTGCGGACCACACTTTGAAGCGTCTCCATGGTGCGCTCCTCTTTTTAATGATTTTCTCCCAGTCCCACTGATCCACATAAATGGAGTGGATGTTGTCCGTATCCTCGTCCCTGCGGATGGCGCTCATGTCTGTGTAAAGCCCCTCACCGTAGGAAAAACCGTATTTTTCAGAGCAAAACGTTTCCACTTAGCCAGAGAGTGGACGATCTCCGCAGGAGCGTCCCCCTGCTCTTTGATCCCAAAACTTACGGGGCGTTCCACTCCGTTTAAATTGTCGTTTAGCCCGGACTGGGGCGTGACAAACAGGGGGCGGATACACGCAGCAGGTTCAGGCGCTCTGCCAGGGTCTTTTGAAAAAAGTCCTTCACGGTCTTAATGGCAACCTGAGTATCGTGTAGATTCAACTCCGACTTATATTGCTCAGGGGATAATCAAATGTTCCATAATAAACTCCTTTTCTTGCTTGGGCTTAAAGATTCGTAACTGTTCAGTACCTTTACAGTTACATGCAAAAATCCATATAAAAGATTCAATGTCTAGTATAACATCATTTTCAGGGATTGTGCAAAAGAAAATAAAAACCCTTGCAATTGAAAAATAACTGTGCTAGTATGTGCTACATAAAAAGAAAATGCAGTGAAGGAGACTCTTGCTTTGAAACTTGACAGGAATGCGGCGTCACCGACTGAGAGCGCTGTTTAAGGGAAGGGGCAGACAGGGAACACTCCGGAGCAGACTGGCTGAAAACAGGAGTAGGTCAGTACGTAGCACGCGTTAAGTGTAATGAGAGGCAGGGACTTTCGGTTTCTGCAATGCGGGTGGTACCGCGGATATGATAAATGATCCGTCCCGGAATAGTAAATATTCCGGGACTTTTGTCACAAAAAAGTCTCCGGAATCAAAACTGCCGCAAAGGCGCGGAAGAAGATGTAGGGATACGTCTGTCTTCGTCAGCTCTTTGTGGCGGTTTTTTTTTACTCATATCTGTTGCAACAATATTGGAAAAAATGATGATGAGAGAGAAGAACCATGGATGTTTTAAAAGGCGTAATCGAAAAAGAGACAAGGGAAATCTGTGAACTGGCAGAGCCGCATATGGCTGGCAAGACCGTGAGGGTAAACGGTGCGGTCCACACCATTCGGGATATGGGAGAGGTGGCTTTTGTGGTATTGAGAAAGCGGGAAGGCCTGCTGCAGTGTGTGTTTGAGGAGGGCATTACAAAATTTGACTTGAAAGAGCTGCAGGAAGCGGATACCATAGAGGTAACGGGGTTGTAAAACCGGAAGAGCGGGCGCCCCACGGCGTGGAGGTGCGTATGGAGAAGATACGTGTACTCAGCCGGTCAGCAGAGCCTCTGCCACTGGCAGTCTCCAAGTGGAGGCTGAACACCTCCCTGGAGGCAAAGCTGAACATGCGATCCATTGCTCTTAGAAACATCAGGGAGAGGGCTAAGTTTAAGGTTCAGGAGGGCATTGTCAGAGGATTCCGACTTTCTTTATCAAAAAAGGATTTACGGAAATACGCACGCCGAAGATCGGGGCTAAGGGGGCGGAGGGAGGCTCCAATGTCTTTAAACTGGACTATTTCCACCGCCCGGCTGTCCTGGCACAGAGTCCCCAGTTTTACAAACAGATGATGGTGGGGGTCTTTTGACAGGGTGTTTGAGACCGCACCCGTGTTCCGGGCGGAGAAGCACAATACCAAAGACATCTGAACGAATACACCAGTCTGGACTTTGAGATGGGGTATATCGATGGATTTGAGGATATTATGGGGATGGAGACGGGATTCCTCCAGTACACAATGGAGCTTCTGAGAAAGGAGTATGCAAAGGAACTGAGCATACTGAAGGTGGAACTTCCAAAGACAGAGGAGATTCCGGCGGTCCGCTTTGACCAGGCCAAAGAGATGGCAGCTGAGAAATATAAGAGAAAGATAAAGAACCCCTACGATCTGGAGCCGGAGGAGGAGGTCTTGATCAGTCGGCTGTTTCAGGAGGACTATGGGGCAGACTTTGTGTTTGTGACACATTACCCCGCCAAAAGCGCCCCTTCTATGCAATGGATGACCCCGAAGACAGCCGGTTTACCTTGAGCTTTGACCTGCTGTTTCGTGGAATGGAGATCACCACCGGCGGACAGCGCATCCATGATTATCACCTGCTGCTTGACAAAATCGCAGCCAGGGGCATGACCGAGGAGAGGATGGAGCAATATCTGGATGCCTTTAAATACGGTATGCCGCCGCACGGCGGTCTGGGCATTGGTCTGGAACGCCTGACGATGAAGCTGTTGGGGGAGGAGAATGTGAGGAAACTACCCTGTTCCCGAGAGATCTGGGAAGACTGGAACCATAAAAATGAGAGGAGAATGTTGAGATGGCAAATATCATAAGTGATGAGATAATAGAGTATGTGGGAATCCTTGCGAAGCTGGAACTATCCGGGGAGGAAAAGGAGCAGGCAAAGCGGGATATGGGAAAGATGCTGGACTATATTGACAAACTTGGTGAGCTGGATACAAGCGGCGTGGAGCCAATGTCCCACATTTTCCGGTAACCAATGTGTTTCGGGAGGATGTGGTGACCTGTAAAGAGGACAGAGAAAACATGCTGAAAAATGCGCCGGAGTGCAAAAAACGGTTCCTACAAGGTTCCGAAAACGGTAGAGTGAGGAGGAACTTAGCATGAATATAATAGAAATGACAGCCACAGAGCTGGGAAAAAAGATCAGGGCTGGGGAGGTTTCAGCAGTGGAGGCCACAAAAGAGGTTCTGGAGCAGATTCAGGCTGTGGAAGGCCAAATCCACGCATTTGTGACCGTGGACGAGGAGGGAGCCTTAAAGAGAGCAAAGGCTGTGCAGCAGCGGATTATGTCAGGGGAACTTGAGGCCCGCTGGCGGAGTTCCCGTTGCGATCAAAGACAATATGTGTACAGAAGGCCTTTTGACCACCTGCAGCTCCAAGATTTTGAGTGATTTTAAACCTACTTACACTGCGGAGGCTGTCCGAACCTGGAGAAAGCCGGAGCGGTCATCCTGGGAAAAACCAACATGGATGAATTTGACATGACAAGTACCACCGAGACATCCGCCTGGAGTAACCCGGAATCCGTGGAATACAGAGCATGTGCCCGGGGCTCCTCCGGGGGCTCCTGCGCGGCTGTGGCGGCAGGGGAGTGCTTTTATGCCCTGGGGTCTGACACGGGCGGTTCCATCCGGCAGCCCAGCTCATTCTGCGGGGTGACAGGGCTGAAACCCACCTATGGCACGGTGTCCAGGTACGGCCTGATCGCGTACGGTTCCTCCCTGGATCAGATCGGGCCTGTGGCCAGGGACGTGGCGGACTGTGCGGCCGCATTGGAAGTGATTTCCTCTTATGATAAAAGGACAGTACATCCCTGGCAAGGGAGGACTGCCGCTTTACTGAGGCATTAAAGGAGGATGTAAGGGGGATGAGGATCGGAATTCCCCGTGACTATCTGGGGAGGGGCTTGACCCTGAGGTAAGGGGCCGCTGTGCTGGAGGCGGCAAAGGTTCTGGAGGAAAAGGGAGCCTGCGTGGAGGAGTTTGACCTGAGCCTAGTGGAATACGCTATCCCCGCATACTATGTCATTGCATCTGCTGAGGCCAGCTCCAACCTCTCCCGCTATGACGGCGTGAAGTACGGCTACCGGGCCGGGGACTGCGAGGGACTTCACAGCATGTACAAAAAAAGAGCCGCCCGAGGGCTTTGGGGCTGAGGTGAAGCGCAGGATTATGCTGGGTTCCTTTGTGCTCAGCTCCGGCTATTACGATGCCTACTATCTGAAGGCCCTCCGCACAAAAGCGTTGATTAAGAAGGCATTTGAAAGGGCGTTTGCAAAATACGACGTAATCCTGGGGCCTGCGGCGCCCACGACCGCCCAAGGCTGGGAGAGTCCTTAAACGATCCGCTGAAAATGTATCTGGGCGATATCTATACCGTTTCCGTAAACCTGGCAGGGCTGCCGGGAATGGTTCTGCCCTGCGGAAAGGACTCCGGGGATTGCCCATCGGCCTGCAGCTGATCGGGGACTGCTTTCAGGAGAAAAAGTCATCCTGCAGGCAGCCTACAGCTATGAGTGTACCAAAGCGTATGAAGCGCCGGGGATGGCGGTGAGAGGAGGGGGAAAATAGGATGAACAGACAATATGAAACCGTAATCGGCCTGGAGGTCCATGTGGAGCTGGCCACAAAGACAAAGATCTTCTGCGGGTGTTCCACAGAGTTCGGGGGCGCTCCAAATACGCATTACCTGCCCGGTGTGCACCGGGATGCCGGGAGCCCTGCCTGTGCTGAACAGACAGGTGGTGGAGTATGCCCTGGCAGTGGGACTTGCCACAAACTGTCAGATCAACCAGTACTGCAAGTTTGACCGTAAGAACTATTTCTATCCGGACAACCCACAGAACTACCAGATTTCCCAGCTGTATTTGCCCATCTGTCATGACGGCAGCATAGAGATTGAGACAGGGGCCGGAAAGAAGGTTGTGGGGATACATGAAATTCACATGGAGGAGGATGCCGGAAAGCTCATCCACGACCAGTGGGAGGACTGCTCTTTGGTGGACTACAACCGCAGCGGCGTGCCCCTGATTGAGATTGTCTCGAGCCGGATATGAGAAGTGCAGAGGAGGTCATTTCCTACCTGGATAAGCTTCGAACCATCATTCAGTATCTGGGAGCCTCGGACTGCAAGCTACAGGAGGGGCTCCATGCGGGCGGACGTGAATCTGTCCGTGAGGGAAGCGGGCTCTTTGCAGCTTGGCACCAGGACGGAGATGAAAAACCTGAATTCCTTTAAAGCCATCGCCAGAGCCATTGAGGGGGAGCGGACAAGGCAGATAGAGCTTTTGGAGGAGGGCAGAAGGGTCATACAGGAGACGCGCAGATGGGATGACAACAAGGAATCTTCGTATGCTATGCGCTCCAAGGAGGATGCCCAGGATTACCGTTATTTCCCGACCCCGATCTTGTGCCCGTGGTGATCAGCGGCGAGTGGATTGACAGTGTCCGCAGACGCCAGCCTGAGCTGCGCACAGAGAAGCTGGAGCGGTACAAAAGGGAGTTTGATATACCGGAGTATGATGCCGGGATACCACAGGCTCCAAAAAGCTGGCGGACCTGTTTGAGGCAGCCACAGCGCTCTGCCACAGCCCAAAGAAGGTGTCCAACTGGCTGATGGTGGAGACCCTGCGTTTGCTGAAGGAGAGGGGGATGGAGCCGGAGGATCTTAGCTTCTCACCCAAAAAACCTGGCCAGGCTGGTCACGATGACAGAGGATGGGATCATAAACAGTACGGTGGCAAAGGAGGTCTTTGAACAGATCTTTGAACACGATCTGGACCCGGAGAAGTATGTGGAGGAAAACGGGCTGAGGACCGTGAGCGACGAGGGGCTCTGCGCAGTGTGGCAGAAAAGGTCGTGGAAGCGAATCCCCAGTCCGTGCAGGATTACAGGAGCGGAAAGAAAAAGGCTATTGATTCCTGGTGGGGCAGACTATGAAGGCCATGCAAGGAAAGGCGGACCCGGCCTCAGTCAACAGGATACTGGAGGAGATTCTGAAATAAAATTATTGTAACTGGTAACAGTTCAGATGGGACGCGGCTGGCTGAGGGGGACGCATCACCCGGCGCAGGGCTATGCTTCGTGGACGCGTGCAACATTCCGATGAGCTATCTGCTAACTACTAACTACAGAAAACCTGCCACTGGCAGCTTTTCTGCATACTGAGGCATAAGCCGCTCAGGAAAGCCTTCGCGTTCAATGTCATCAACTTTAGATAGTACGCACCTTGACAACTAAATAATGCACAAATAACAAATGATATTTTTGTTGGTAACCGTTTGGCATAATTCGTTACGACGGACGCAGCAGAGGAGCGTGTCATAACTCCCGTCGACGAGGACAACGTTCCGGCGAGCTAAGCACTAACTGCAACTACAGAAAACCTGCCACTGGCAGCTTTTCTGAATACTGAGCATAAGACGCTCGAGAATTCGCTCGCGTCTAAGTTTACGTAAGTGATGGATCTCGCCTCCACTAAGATCGTCCTCTGATTGTCGACTGGAGTTATGACACGCCTCCTCCGCCGCTGGCTTTCTAATGAGGGAGGGAGAAAATAGCTGAACTGTAACTAAAGGGTTACAGTTCAGCCTTCGGCTGAACCAACTGACTGTACACCAGCTAAAAATAGCTGGTGTGCCTGAAAAATAATCTCTTGTTGTTTTTAAGCATTGACCATTTTCTTATTTTTAATGTTTCTAAGAACCGCAGATGGTTGTAACGGTACTTGTCCATTCTGTTCCGTAAAGACAGTTTATCTGATTTTGCATATTTTTGTTTTGTTTTTTAATAATGATACACCGCAGTCTCATAGTCATGGATTCGTGTTCCCGTGAATTTTCCGGGAAACGGCTCCTGTTATGCTGAAAATGCGAATATAGCACGCACTCCATTATTCGTTATAACGGCTGCATCTGCAGCAGCTATTCTTTGGTTTAAGCAGTTCTTCTTCCAAATGTTCAATACTGCGTTTTGCGTTGCCTGCAAGTGCTTTTCAGAACTGGTCAACGCTTCCAGTGGAAAGATTTCGTTCACCATTGCCTGCGGCATTTAAAAAGTCTGCAATCCGGTCGTTGGACATTACACCTTCGCTATACAGCATTGTGGCTAGAACTTTGACATTTTCACCATAAACAACATCACTGCGGTTTTCCTTTTTCAGAACCTTGATTTCTTCCTTTCGTTCAGCTGTGCCCTGTTTGTATTTTTCTTCAAAGGAATCCAGACGGGACATAACATCCATCAACTGGTTGTACATACTTTTTTCGTAATTTCCCGCTATATCCACCGGACTCCTTCCACATTTTTGCTATAAAAGCATATCATAAATACGGGGAAATGCGAAGCTGCCAGGTCTGGCTGTTCGTCAGAATGATTCCAGCTTTTCTATCCACAAGGCATGTTTATATGGAACAAGGATCCCCATTAACACGGATATAAAACAATCCGGTGGATAACCAGATGCCACACACTCCTATAATTTCAGTACTTTTTACAATCATTTTT
>VOFB01002446.1_pt1 | contig 45574 bp, 59 predicted proteins | sample 5384141 | NCBI WGS metagenome assembly VOFB01 (sample SAMN12384721, study PRJNA508395) | human gut metagenome | isolation source: healthy gut A | host: Homo sapiens | reverse complement strand
GCGCCAGGTTGCCGCGCTGTAAAGCACATACCCCCGTGGTGCCCATACCGAGCACTTCGGGATCAGAGGTCGCTTTTTCATATACGGCGCGGTTGGCATTATCAAATGCGCGCATCATAAAGGCTTTTTCTTCGCCGTTTTCAATCGTGCGCAGGGAATGGTCAAAATAGCGCAGCATGGTTTGGGTGGCAAGGGTGGAAGCGACCCGCCCGCCGTTGGCCCCGCCCATGCCGTCACAGACAAGACCCCAGCCAGTACCATCGACCAACTGACGGGCACAATAATTATCCTGGTTTTCCTGGCGGCAGCTGCCAATATCTGTTAGGGCTGCAATTTTCATTGTGCGTTGGTCCTTTCGCTCGTCGTTTGCCGTGTTGCTTGTTCGGCCTGTTTGGCATCTTCGCGCCGGAGCTGGCCGCAGGCAGCGCTGATATCGGTACCAAGGCGGCGTCGGATGGTGGCATTTACACCCAGATCTTCCAGCATTTTTCTGGAACCGGCGCACATTGGCTTCATCCGTTGCCGAGTAAGGGCTGCCATCGACCGGGTTAATGGGAATCAGGTTGACATGGGCCCCCATGCCACGGATCAGATCGGCTAGTTTTTTTTGCCATTTGGGGCGAATCATTGACACCATTGACCATGGAATATTCAAAGCTGATGCGCCGCCCGGTCGTTTTCTGGTAGCGGCGGCAGGCCGGGATCAGCTTTTCCAGCGGGAACGCATCGTTAACCGGCATCATGGAGCTGCGGGTCACATTGTCCGGCGCGTGCAGGGATACCGAAAGGGTCAGCTGCAATTTGCGCTCTGCCAGCTTATCAATTCCCGGCACAAGGCCGCAGGTGGAAAGGCTGATGTTGCGCATCCCGATATTGACGCCTTCCGGGCAGGAGATAATGTCCAGAAAGTCCATCACGTTATCAAAATTGTGCAGCGGCTCACCAATGCCCATCAGGACGATATGGGAAACGCGCTCCCCGGTATCCTTTTGCGCGGTATAAATTTCCGCAGCAATCTCGCCGGGGGTCAAGTCCCGCACGCGGCCCGCCTGGGTGGAGGCGCAAAAGCGGCACCCCATAGCGCAGCCCACCTGTGTGGATACACATACAGTGTTGCCGTAATGGTAGCGCATCAAAACCGTTTCAATGCAGTTGCCGTCCGCAAGCTGAAGCAGATATTTGACCGTACCGTCTTTGGACTGCTGGCGGCGGCGGATGGTGGGCACAGCCAGGGTGCAGTTTTGTGCAAATTGGGCAAGCAGGGCTTTGGGTTGATCTGTCATGGCAGAAAAATCCGTAGCCTGCTTTTGGTGGATCCACTTAAAAATCTGCTTGGCGCGGAAAGCTGGCTGGCCGATGGATTTAATGTAATCCGTCAGCTTGGGCAGCGTCAGGTCCGTCAGGCAGATCTTTTGGTTTCTGCCAGGGGTTCGTTCTGTGGCTGCATATGTGCTTGCTGCATGCGGTGCTTTCCCTCCAATTATTATATACCTTTTCTCTAATTTTTGAATAGACGATTTGTGTATTTTGCGTCAGCAGTTCTTTTGATGCTCCAAAATAGCAGCAAAAAACCGTCTGTGGATGTTTCATGCGGCAAAAAACAGCGTGCCGTACTCCTCCACCCGCATTCCAGATAAAGTGATTTGCGGCGCTATAACAGCAAAATCCGGGTTGGCCTGCAGGAACTGGCGCACCTGCGCTTCGTTCTCATTATAATTCACCGTACAGGTAGAATACACCAAACGGCCGTTCGGGGCAAGATATTTTGCGCCGTTTTGCAGAATTTTTTGCTGTGTTAATAGTAAATTTTCAATCCCATCCAGCGTTTTTTCCCGGATGTCCGGCTTTTTGCCAATGACACCAAGGCCGGAACAGGGCACATCGCACAACACGCGGTCAAAGCTGCCAAGGCCAAAGGCGGGGTTCAGGATAGTGGCGTCCCCATGGTAAGGCTTGGCGCGCTCAATGCCGCAGCGGTCAAAGGCCTGTTTCAGCAGCTTGACGCGGCCTGCCATGGCCTCACCGCTGAACAGCTCACCGCGGTCCTGCATCTGCTCGGCAATTGTCAGGCTTTTGCCCCCAGGGGCGGCGCAAAGGTCCAACACCCGCATACCGGGGCGGGCATCACAGCACAAGGCAGCAAACTGGCTGGCTAACCCCTGCACATGGAATTGCCCGGCGTGGAATGCTTTGGATGCAGCGGGATTACCGTTGAACATAACCAGCAGACAGTGCGGCCATGGGCCAGCCGTTACGGTGTGACCTTCCTGTTGCAATGTCTGCGTCAGGGCTTCATCGGTCGTGCGCAGCGGGTTGACCCGGATGGCGGTGGGGCGGCGCTGATAAAACGCAGCGGCCATTGCCTCGGCATCCTGCGGATACTGTGCTGCAAACAACGCGGCAATCGGCTGAGAGAGACAGTAATAGGTGCGCAGCCGTTCTTCCAGATCCGGCCAACGTTCCGGCTTGGGGTCCAATGCGGCCGTGCGGCGCAGCATGGCGTTGACCATACCCGCAGCACTGGTTTTGCCAAATGCTTTGGCTAGCTTGACCGATTCATTGACAGCCGCAGGCAGCGGAACATCCATAAACTTGGCCTGTGCCAGCCCGGCGCGCAGAATGGCCCGCACAGGGGCATCCAATTTTTCCAGCGGGCGCTTGAAAACTGTGCCAGCATCCAGTCCAGCAGGCTGCGGCGCTCCAGCACGGTATAAAAAATACCGGAAGCAAAAGCTGCATCCCGCGGGGAAAGCGGCGGCTTGCAGGCTTTCAGCTCAGAATCCAGCACAAGGTTTGCATAGCCGTTTTGCTCCTGCCGCATAAGGGCCTTGACGGCCAGGTAACGCGCGGTCACAGGCTGTCCCCCGCTTTCAGGCGGCGGCCGGCAGCCCATGCGGTACCCGCCATCGACTTGCCGCCTTCCGGCGTGACGGAATCCAACACGATTGCGCCATCCTGGCAGGCAATGGTCAACGGCTTAACCGCCAATACAGAACCCGGCGCAGCGTTGGCGGGATTTTCAGAAAGCTTGCTGGCGGTGACTTTGATTTTTTTGCCATCGTGCATAAAGAACGCCATTGGCCATGGGTTCATACCGCGCACCCAGTTGTGGATGTGGGCAGCAGGCTGGGTAAAATCGAACTGTGCCATCTCTTTGGTCAGGGACGGCGCCTTGGTGGCGAGAGATTCTTCTTGCTTTTTGGGGGTCAGCTTCCCTGCTTCGATTTTGGGCAGAACCTCAACCAGCGTTTTAGCACCAATCGCGCTTACGCGGTCAAACAGCTCGCCGCTGGTCATGTCCGGGTCAATCGCAACCGGCTGCACATACAAAATATCGCCGGTATCCAACCCTTCGTCCAACTGCATAATAGTCACGCCGGTTTCGGCATCGCCGTTCAGCACGGCCCATTGGATGGGGGCGGAACCACGGTACTTGGGTAACAGCGAGACATGCAGGTTGATGCAGCCATATTTGGCCACATGCAAAAGCTGCGGCGGAATAATGCAGCCGTAAGCTACCACGACAATAATATCGGGTGCCAGGCTTTTGATCAGTTCATCCGAGCTGCCATCGCGCAGGGTGCGCGGCTGATAAACAGGGATGCCGTTGGCCTCAGCCGTCTGCTTGACCGGTGGGGCGGTTAAAATCTGTTTGCGGCCAACTGGCTTATCTGCGCGGGTAAACACAGCGCAGATATCGTGCCCGGCGGCAATCAGAGCGTTCAGACTTTCAGCAGCAATATCAGGGGTGCCCATAAAGAGGATACGCATAGAAGTTATTCCTTTTCTTATCGTAAGCGTATGGGAAAATTGATGTACAAAGCGGGATCAATCCTCCGCATCTTCCGGGTAGTCATCCTCATAAAAATGGGTGGCACGGTCCATGATGGTAACGCCGTTTAGGTGGTCGTTCTCGTGCTGGATGCAGCGGGCCAGCATGTTTTCGGCCTCCAGTTCAAACCAGTTGCCGTTGCGATCCTGTGCCTTGACCTTGACCTTTTGAGCGGGTAATGGCGCCGTTGTGGCCGGGAAAAGACAGGCAGCCTTCATACAGTTCATCGGTTTCGTCGCTCAGGTATTCAATTTCGGGGTTGATGAACTCAATAAAAAGTATCTTTGTAATCGGCGGGGACATCTTCCGGGCGGTTGCGGTCATCCAGGCAGATGAAAATGCGGCGCATCATGCCAACCTGGGGGCCGGCAAGGCCAAGGCCGTCAGCATCCACCAGGGTATCCTGCATATCATCCAGCAGGGTGGCAAGGCGGTCATCAAATTTGGTAACGGGGCGGCAGACCTTTTTCAGGATGGGGTCACCATCTTTACGATTGTACGAAGAGCCATAATAAAAATCCTCCTTAAAATTCAATCACCGTCGGAATTAAAGTCCAAAGCGATCCCGGCTTTTGCGGGCAGCTTTTCGGCGGCGTAAGCATCCAATGCGGCGTGCATCAGGGTACGGAACCCCGCATCGTTGCGGCATTTCAATGTTAGTTTATAGCGGTATTTCCCGCTGATCATGGCAATGTTCATGGGGGTGGGGCCAAGCACACGCAGCGGCTGGCCGGGGTGTGCAGCGAACTGCTGCCCCAAAATGGCGGCAAAACGCCGCGCAGCCTGAAATACTTCCATCTCCTGCGCACCGGAAAAACTGACCACGCAGAATGAGCAAAACGGCGGATAGAGCGAGAACTTGCGGAACATGATCTCCTGCTGGTAAAACGCGGGGTAATCCTGCGCTGCGGCCAACTGGAGCACAGGGTGATCCGGCACGGCGGTTTGAATCAACGCCCGACCCGGCAGTTCCGCCCGGCCGCCGCGACCAACGACCTGAGTGATCAGGCTGAACACATTCTCATAGGAGCGGAACCCCTGCCCAAAAAGCAGGGAGTCGATGCCCAGCACACCAACCAGGGTGACATTGCCGAAATCCAAGCCCTTGGCAACCATCTGGGTGCCAAGCAGAATATCATACTCCTGCTTGGCAAAACGGGCCAACATTTTTTTCGTGGGCGTTTTTTGCATGGTCGAATCCTGATCCATGCGCAGGATCCGCGCACCGGGCAAAAGTTCGGCCAGCTCCTCCTCCACTTTCTGGGTACCAAAACCGCTGTACACGATTTTGCCGCCGCATTCCGGGCAAAGCCCTGGTACAGGGCTGACCCGGTGCCCACAGTAATGGCAAAGCAGCGCGTGCTGCGCTTTATGATAAACCAGCGGCACGGAACAGTTGGGGCACTTCAGCACATGGCCGCAAGTGCCGCACATGCCAACGGTCTGGTAGCCGCGGCGGTTCAGCAGCAAAATGCTCTGTTCCCCGCGCTGCAGATTAGCAGCGAGTTCCTGTACCATCCGCTGGCTGACTTCCCGCGGGTTCCCGGCGGCAAGCTCGGCGCGCATATCAATAAAATCAACCGTTGGCAGCGGGCGACCGCCATAACGGTGGGTCAGCGTAACAAGCCGCATCCGGCTGCTTATGGCGGCGTGATAGGTTTCGGTGCGCGGCGTGGCGGAGGAAAACAGCAGCAGCGAATGCTCCATCATGGCGCGCTTTTTGGCAACGTCATGGGCGGAATAGCGTGGGGCGGATTCGCTTTGGTAGGTGTGTTCCTGTTCCTCATCTAAGATGATCAGCCCAATGTTTTGCAGCGGTGAAAAGATAGCGCTGCGGGTGCCGATCACGATATCGGCATCGCCATTTTGGATCATCCGCCATTGCAGCAGGCGCTCGGTGTTATTCAACGCGGAGTGCTGCACCGCAAGGCGGCTGCCGAACATGGATTTCAGGCGGCGTGTCATCTGCGGGGTCAGGCTGATTTCCGGCACAAGTACCAGAGCCCGCCTGCCCTGCGCCAATGTCTTTTCAATCAGCTTTAAGAATACGGCGGTTTTGCCGCTGCCGGTAACGCCGTGCAGCAATGCCGCACGGGTCTGTCCGCTCAGCAAATCCTGTTCCAGCTGGTCGTAAGCGGTTTGCTGCTCCGGCGATAGTTCCAGCGGCTGTGGGTCAAAGGGGATATCAGCAAATAAATCCAGCGATTTATCCCGTTGTTCGGTTTTCAGAATGCCTTTCTGGCATAACCCGTTTAAAGTGGAGGAAGATATCCCCTGCGCTTCCAAAGCGGATTTGGAGCAAGGCCCTGCGCGCAGCGCTTCCACGGCCTGAATCTGGCGTGCGCCGGGTTTTGGTTTCTCTGGCAACCCACCAACCAGAGTGTAAACGGTTTCCAGCGTGCGGGTTAGGCGGCTTTTTAATACGGGCTTTCCGTTTTCCATGCCGGGCTGGTACTGCGCACCATACGGAATGACCGCCTTGACTGCCTCGTACCAGGTGCAGAAATAACGATCTTTCAAAAAATGCACGAGCTCCAACAGGTCCGGGGTCAAGCGGGCTTTTTCCGGCGCGGCGGCCAGCAGGCTTTTTAAACGTGGATCGGGGGCTTCTTCCGTTCCTACTTCCAGAACAACAGCCATCCGTGGGTGATTGCCACGCCCAAACGGCACCAACACAATGCTGCCGGGCCAGAGGGATTCCGAAAAATCTGGCGGAACCAGATAGGAATACAGCTTGTCAAAATGGATGGTGGCGTCGTTTACCGCCACTTTTGCAATGCAGGGCAAACACGCACCTCCTGTTTTGGCGTTTGGGGCAGCGGATTATTCGGCATCGGGCTCGGCAATGCGCTTTTGGATGATGGAATAAATCTCTTCGGCGCAGGTGTCGACAACATCGTTGACCACATGCTCGTCATAATCAGCCGAACGGGCAATCTCAGTTTCGGCACGGCGCAGGCGCTTCTGAATGACTTCCTCCGCTTCGGTCCCACGGTAACGCAGGCGGCGTTCCAGCTCTTTCATATCCGGCGGCATGACAAAAATGGTGGTGGAACCGGGGTACATCCGCTTGATGTTGCCGGCACCTTCCACTTCGATCACCAGAATAACCGGAATCTGCTGCTCCATATGGCGCTCAACTTCGGAACGCAGGGTGCCGTAATAGTTTTCGCAATAGCAGGTGTGCTCAACAATATTGCCTTCTGCCAGAGCGGTTTCAAACTGCTCTTTGGTCAAAAATGGTAGTTTTTACCGTTCACTTCCCCTTCGCGCATGGTGCGGGTGGTGGCGGAAACGGTCTTTTTCGATTTCTGGGTGGCTGCCCAGCAGCTTTGCCACAACAGTGTCCTTGCCGGTGCCGGAAGGCCCGGAAACAACAAACAAATATTTTTCGCCTTTCATGCAAGATCCCCCTAACATGTTTAATACAGGTGGTTACACGGTTGGTTTATCCTGTTCTTTTTCAAAACGTCCTAAAACTTCCTCCGGCTCAAAAGCCGAAAGCACCACATGATCAGAATCCGTAATAATTACCGCGCGGGTGCGGCGGCCATAGGTTGCATCAATGGCCGCACCTTTGTCGCGTGCGTCCTGCACAATACGTTTGATGGGTGCAGAATCCGGGCTGACAACTGCAATCACACGGTCCGCATTGACCATGTTGCCAAAGCCAATGTTGATAAGCTTCATGGCCGGGCCTCACTCAATGTTTTGAATCTGCTCACGAATTTTTTCGATCTCAGATTTCAGCTCAACCACAAGGCGGGTGATGTTGATATCCTGGCACTTGGAACCGATGGTGTTGGATTCGCGGTTCAGTTCCTGCGTCAAAAAATCCAGCTTGCGGCCAACCGGCTCGTCCAGCTCCAGAATAGAGCGATACTGGGCCACATGGCTATGCAGACGGACAGTCTCTTCGTCGATGGCAGTTTTATCGGCAAAGATAGCAGCTTCTGTCACGATGCGGGCATCGTCAATGTTGCGGTCTTCCAGCAGCTCTTTCAGGCGGGTGTACAGCCGTTCGGTATATGCCTGCACACGCCCGGCGCTGTTCTGCTCAATTTGGGCAACCAGCGTTTACTTCACGCCCAGGTCCTCGCGGCCCATGTGGCCGTAGGCGGCCAGCTGGCGGTAGATGGGCTTGCGCAGGTCAAGGTCGCGGATGATGGCGGCGGGCGTCAGGTCAAAGACCTTCTCGACAGCCTGCACGATCTTCTCGTCGGCAACGGTGCCGGTGCCGAAGGTGTCCACCATGATGGAGACGGGCTTTGCCACGCCGATGGCATAGGCCAGCTCGACCTCGCACTTGGTAGCCAGGCCCGCGGCAACCACGTTTTTGGCGACCCAGCGCGCGGCATACGCGGCGGAACGGTCCACCTTGCTGGGGTCCTTGCCGCTGAACGCACCGCCGCCGTGGCGGGCATAGCCGCCGTATGTGTCCACGATGATCTTGCGGCCCGTCAGGCCGGAGTCGCCCTGCGGGCCGCCCACAACAAAGCGGCCCGTGGGGTTGATGTAGTACTTCGTGTTCTCGTCCAGCAGCTCGGCGGGAATGACCTTCTCAATGACCTCGCGGCGGATGTCCTCATGCAGCTGCTCCTGGCTGATGTCGGGGCTGTGCTGGCTGGAAATAACCACCGCGTCGATGCGCACGGGCTTGCCGTCGTCGTACTCCACGGTGACCTGGCTCTTGCCGTCCGGGCGCAGGTAATCCAGCGTGCCGTTCTTGCGCACCTCGGTCAGGCGCTTGGCCAGCTTGTGGGCCAGGCTGATGGGCAGCGGCATCAGCTCGGGCGTCTCGTTGCAGGCGTAGCCAAACATCATGCCCTGGTCGCCCGCACCGGCCACGTCGTCGTTGGTGCCCAGCGCAATGTCGGGGCTCTGGCCGTCGATGTTGGTGATGACGCCGCAGGTGTCGCAGTCAAAGCCGTACTTGGCGCGGTCATAGCCGATGGAGCGGATGACCTCGCGCGCCGTGCCGGGGATGTCCACGTAGCAGTTGGTCGTGATCTCGCCCATGATGTGGACGAGGCCGGTGGAGCAGGTCGTCTCGCAGGCGACGCGGGCACCGGGGTCCTGCGCCAGGATGGCGTCGAGGATGGCATCGGAGATCTGGTCGCAGATTTTATCGGGATGCCCCTCGGTGACGGATTCGGACGTGAAAAGAACTTTGGACATTGGGGAAAGCCTCCTATAAAATATTCGGCAGAAACGCAACCGTGGAAACAAAAAGCGCGCAGCCGGAAAGACTGCGCGCGGTAACGCTTATCTTTCGGTTTCCCGCAGGACTTGGCACCTTGCGCATACACGCAGGTTGTCGGGCTTCATCGGGCCTGTTCCCTCAGCCGCTCTTGATAAGTTGCTATTCTGTTGTTGTGAAGTTAGTGTACCACAGGTTTTTGGCAAAGTCAACGATATTTCGTTGTGCAGTTCAGGCGGTTTGCACAAAAGCGGGGCAGATGCGGCAGCGTGTGTGGTTTTGGAGGAGAGCCTTCCCCCATCGGGGGAAGGTGGCCGAGGCCGGATGAGGGCAAAGTTCTCCTTGCCGCCCATAGACGAGTGGTTGCGTCAACCCGGCCCTCATCAGTCACCTTCGGTGACAGCTTCCCCCTGCGCGGGGGAAGCCTTTCTTACTTTCTCCCGTGCAGCACGCCGGACAGCGGCTTGTAAATCAGGAAGCAGAGCGCCGCATCCAGCAGACCTTTAAACAAGGTAAACGGGAAGTTGAAGGTGATCAGGCAGGTCAGCAGGCCGTCCACGCTGGGGTTGATGGCCTGGTACATACCGATGATGGCCTCGAGCGGCAGATGATACAAAACCACATAGGCCGGGTAGACGATGAAGTAGTTGTACGGCACGGACACAACGGCCATGATCAGTGCGCCCAGCCCTGCGCCGATGAGTGCGCTGCGGCGGGTCTTGCTGCGCTTGTACACAAAGCCGGCGACGCCCACAAACAACGCACCCATGACGAAATTGAACAGTTCACCCACCGCAGCGGTGCTGGTGCTGGGCAGTTTGATCAGGTTTTTGATCAGGCACACGGCGATGCCGGACACCGGCCCGTAGGCGTAGGCGGCCAGCAACGCGGGCAGCTCGGACACGTCCAGCTTGACGAAGGACGGCATGATGGGAATCGGAAACTCCATGTACATAAGTACGGCGGCGACAGCGCCGAGCATGGCGGTGCCAGTGAGCTTGCGGATGTTGGTAGTCTTGTTTTGCATGAGAAGATGCCTCCCGTAAAAATTTGTGAAAGTCAGCTCACGAACCCGGGAGGCTCTGCCCTGCCCTTGCGAAAGCAAAACGCCCTGCCGCAAAATATTCCGAGTTGTTGTAGGCGTTGTGGCGGGCATTGCGGTGTTGGATGCATTGGGCATTCCCGTTACCGGCCTGCTGACAGGTGCTGGCGTTGCCGGTATCGGTATTACCCTGGCGGCGCAGTCCACCATGTCAAACCTGATTGCAGGGGTAGCGCTGGTGCTGGAACATCCCTTTGGCATTGGTGACTATGTGATTCTGGGCAGCTATGAGGGCACGGTGGAAGATATCTCGTTCCGCTCCACCCGTATCCGCACGCCGGACCATGCAGTGATTACGGTAGAAAACTCCAAGGTGTGTGGCGAATACATCCAGAATGTTACTGACCGGACCAACCGACTGTGGCAGTTTACGATCGGTGTCACCTATGATATCCCGCGCGAAAAAGTTGAAACGCTGTGTGCAGATCTGAAAGAACTGCTCAGTGCGGATGCACAGATCAGCTCGGATGCAATGACTGTTACCCTGAATGAATTTAGCGCTTCCAGCATGGATATTCTGGTACGTTGCTATGTGACGGCGGTGGATTATACGGGCTATTTACAACTGAAAAGCCGCATGAATCTGGCCATCATGGACCTGATGAAGCGGGATGGATGCGACTTCGCCTTCCCTTCCACCAGCGTTTACCTGGAAAAAATGCCGCCGCAGAAAGGCAAATCCTGATTTGGCAGAAACAGCTCATCAAGTGCCCAAGTTAGCAATTTGAACCAAACAATATAACAAAACCGCCACGAACCAATCTAACAGGTTCGTGGCGGTTTTTATGTACGTTTAAGTTTTACGCGGCAATCTCAGATTAGAGCAGCAGTGATGAGGCTCATCTTGTAGACTTCCTCAGCATCGCAGCCACGGGACAGGTCGTTGATGGGAGCATTCAGACCCTGCAGGATGGGGCCGTATGCAGCAAAGCCGCCCAGACGCTGTGCGATCTTATAGCCGATGTTGCCGGCGTTGATGTTCGGGAAGATAAAGACGTTAGCTTCGCCAGCAACGGTGGAGTTGGGAGCCTTCAGCTTGCCAACTTCCGGTGCAACGGCGGCGTCAAACTGCAGTTCACCGTCAACCTTCAGTTCGGGATGTGCTTCCTGAACGCGCAGGGTGGCGTTGCGCATCTTATCAACGGTCTCGCCCTTGCCGGAACCCTTGGTGGAGTAGCTCAGCAGAGCAACCTTCGGGTCGATACCGAAAATCTCAGCGGTATGAGCAGTCTCAACGGTGCTCTCGACGATCTCATCCTCAGAAGGATCGATATTGATGGCGCAGTCGCCCATCGCCAGCTTCTCGTTGCCGCGGACCATAATGAAGCAGGAGCTGACGGACTTGATGCCGGGCTTGCACTTGATCAGCTGCAGAGCCGGGCGAACGGTATCAGCGGTAGAATAGGTAGCGCCGCCCAGCAGGCAGTCAGCCTTACCCATCTTGACCAGCATGGTGCCGAAGTAGTTGGATTTGGACAGTGCAGCGCGGCACTGCTCCTCGGTCATCTTACCCTTGCGCAGTTCAACCATTTTGGCAACCATTGCGTCAAATTCAGGGTAAGAGGTCGGGTCGCAGATCTCTGCGCCGGTAATGTCAAAGCCGCCCTCAGCAGCAGCCTTTTTGACTGCTTCCGGGTTGCCCAGCAGCAAAACGTTCAAAATCTTGCCAGCCAGCAGCTTGGATGCTGCGGACAGGATACGGGCATCAGTGCCCTCAGTAAATACGATGGTTTTAGGATTTGCTTTCAACTGATTTTCAAAATTTTCAAAAACGTCCATGATAATACCTCCGTATCAATCTGGTGCCGGGTATCCGTGGATCCCGCACACGCTAGTACAGATACAATTATAGCACGATTTGAATTATTTGCAAATGGTGCAAGGACAAAACATATGTTTTTGCGCAAAAAAGTCTGAACTGGCTAAAACGCAAAAAATTCATGCGTTTGACGCAAAAATATCAGGCGAGATTGACAAAACTATATCAAACGGTGCGCGGGATGGAATTCTCCCCTTCCGGAGCAGAAAACCCATAAGAACGATAAAAATCGGCAACATCCTGTGGGCTGTGCACAACAACAGCCTGCAAAAGCCAGTCCGTGCCGGGCTGGCGGAAGCCGATGATGGTTTCACCTGTACAAATGCTGCTTTGCGTTGCAATATCCGCCGGGCCAAGGCCCGGCGGCGGCTGCAACGCGGCGCAGGTTTTGCGGTGGTTAAAGAACATAGTGCATAACGCCTCCCCCTGCTTTTCTTTCAGCATAGCGCAGGTTTGGGCAAAAAAAGCAAGTGCAATACAAAAAGCCTTCCGGCACACAGGAGGGCTGCAATACCGGAAGGCATATGTAGGGAAATATAGAGAATGTCAGAATAAATCAGTCGAGGAATTCCTCATTCAGCTGAACGCCAAAATCATGGGCAATGGCACGCAGGTCATCATCGGTGATGGTCTGGCGGATCAGGCCGCCGCCCATGGAGAGAACTTTGACATAGATCTCAGCACTCTTTTCAATCGTGTGGGCCAGGCCGAAAGTAATATCAAAATCGGGGCCGGAAGCAAACAGACCGTGCTGTGCCCAAATGGCAGCCTGGTATTTTTTTTCATCAGCTCACTGGTAGCCATGGCAATGTCAGCACCGCCGGGCACCATCCAGGGCAGACGCCGACACCCTCCGGGAAAACGACCGGGCATTCAGTAGCGCTCTGCCACAAAGCACGGGTAAAATCACGGTCAGTCAGCGGCAGAATGTAGGTCAGGGCAATTACGTTGGTAGCATGGCAGTGGTAGATCACGCGGTTGGCACCGTTGGTGGCGGCCTTGCGCACGCTGTGGTTCATAAAGTGGCTGGGAAACTCGGAAGTCGGCTTTGCGCCATCGGCCAGGCCCCAGACAATGCGCCAGCTGTCGCCCTTATCATTGATCTCAACAATGCCGATGCTGTGGATAGGGTCCGGCTCCACATTGCGGAAGAACTTGCCGGAACCGGTGGTGATGAAATATTCCCCGGCCAGGTTATCAGCCTGAACGCCCATGTTGACCCACTCGCGCGGGGTTTCGTCAAAGAAAGGACGGCATGCGGCAACATCTTCCTCGGTCATGCGGTAGGTCAGGTTGCCGCCGTTGCGCTCATGCCAGCCCTGCAGCCAGCCGTCGTTGCACATACGGATAAAACCTTTTACGTTTGCTACATCATAAATCGTGCTCATAATACTGCTCCTTTACTTCATTGCCTTTTATCGTAACTGTTGCCTGCGGCTTACCGCGTGATGATATCAACAGGGACATTAAAGATCTTTGCCACTTTCAGGATGGTATCAATGTGGCGGCCGGTGGCTGCTGCCATGTGGTGGGTGGGGCCGGCTTCGCTCCAGCGGTTGCAGAACTCACGCGCACCGCAGCTGAAGCGGGTACGCATGTTGGTATCGCCAAAGGTAAAGATGGGGCCGGGTTCATTGACGCCCTCGGCAACCACAAACTTGAAGTGGCCGTCCTTATCCTGTGTGATGGCCAGATAGGTCACATCGCCAACCGGTGGATAGAATTGGGTCAGATAGCCGCCACCAGTCTTGCCGTGGAACACGGGCACGATCTTCATGGTCGGCTTTTTTGCCTTGGAGATATCGGCATCACCGGAGCCGGAATGGCCGATGATGCAGATATCCTCGTTGAAGTCGATGGAGTACATCTCGCTCAGCTGGCCGCAGCCCGCAATGGTTTTCAGGATGGACATTGCCATCGAAACCTTGATATCGCCCTCAACCGCGCAGGCAGTGCCCTGCTTGATGAGCATCGAGAATGCAGGAATCAGCATGGAGTCCAGTTTGCCGGCCACACCCTTGGCAAAACCGTCGTAGTGGGAAGCCACAAACGCAATCTTTTCGTCCTTGACCCACTGCTCAAAGGCAACAACATAACGGGCCATATCCCAGACCTTTTCGATCGTGCCGCCGCCCTCAATATCAAAGGTATCCAGAATATCCTGTGCCTTGGCACGAATCGCTTCTTCATCGGTGATGTTATCGGCAATGGCCCACATTTTTTCCCAGTCAAACTGCTTGGTGTAAAGCCACATGCGGTTGTATAGGTTGGTTTCGTCAATGTACAGGTCCATCATGCCGGGGTACGGGCGGCCGATCTGGGCAAGGTTGGTATCGCGGAAGCGGCGGCGCACCTGTGCAGCACGGCACCAATCTTCAATTTCAGCCTGCACGCCGGGGTCACCGCCCTCGACCACGCCGGTGATAACGGCATGGCGCTTACCGGCGCGTTCCAGGTCGGCAACCATTTCACCAACGGCACCACAGGCGTACAGTTCACCTAACCAGGTTGGTGTATCAGTGTTGGCATAATCCGGGGCTTTCTTCTTCTGCACATTGACCAGTACAACGGGTACATCCAGATCGCGCACGGCGGGCAGCATGTTGTAAGAGGTTGCATAGGTCAGCAGCTGCAGAATAACCAGGTCAACGTCTGCGGCACGGAACTTATCGCCCGCTGCCATGGACTGCTCTTTGGTGGTAACAATGCCGCCGTCAATGACCTCAACGGTATCGGGAATGGTCTTTTTGAAAGCGGCATACTGACCCTCAAATTCAGGAACCAGGGTTGGGAACTGCGGCAGATAGGCACCCAGAGCAATGGCAAACACGCCAACACGGGCTTTGGTTTCAACTAACATGGATATTACCCCTGTAATAAAATTTATTGCGGATCACATTCCAAAAATAGTGAACGACTTTTTGATGGAGGCGCGTGCATCCGCAAGGTCTTTGAACTCCCCTGCACGGATCATCTGCACCATCAGGTTGCCAAGGGCGGTACCCTCGGTAGGGCCTGCAAACACGGGCAGCTGGGTGGCATTTGCGGTCATCTGGTTCAGGTACATATCCTGGCTACCGCCGCCCACAATATTGATGCTGGTATATTCTTTGCCGGTCAGGCTTTGCAGCTCTTGAATAGCGGCCTGATAATCATGCGAAAGCGAGTTGTAAATGGTCTGCATCACTTCGCCGGTGATGGCGGGAACCGGTTTGCCGCCGTCTTTGCAGGCAGCCTTGACTTCTTTGATCATGGATTTCGGCGCCAGGAAGCGGTCGTCGCCAGTGGATACGATCCCGGCAAAGCTGCTGGCTTCCTGCGCGGCGGCAATCAATTCCGGGAAAGACGGTCGGGTTCCGGTCTGCTCGCCAAGTTCACGCCGCACAGACTGGATCATCCACAGCCCCATAATGTTCTTAAGGTAACGGTAGCGGTATTCATAGCCGCCCTCGTTGGTAAAATTGGCCTGCATGCTGGCAGGGGTCGTGATGGGGTCTTTGTTTTTCCACACCCAGCAGGCTCCATGTGCCGCTGGAAAGATAAACGGCCTTATCATCCCTTGCGGGAACAGCCAAAAAGGCGGAGCCGGTATCATGTGTAGCGGGCAGTACGACGGTGCAGTCAAAGCCGACATAATCCTTGACGGCGGAGCTCAAATTTCCCAGTTTGGTGCCGGGGGTGCTGATTCTGCCAAAGATTTTGCGCGGCAGTCGATCCACGCAGGCGTCAGCTTGACGACGCTGCCGTCGGGCTGCAAAATTTCGATGCTGTCCCCCACCGCGAACTTGCCGCGCTGAGTGCAGTGGGCAACGCCGTTCTCCCAGCTGTCCACCGTGCCGATGAAATCCCAGTCGCGCACATAGGTGTGGCTGGGGGTCTGCTGGGCCTGCTCCTTGCCGAAGTAGAATCCCGGCGAGTAATGGCGGTGGCTCGTGCGGTTCAGCTCCTCAATGACGTCGTCGGGCAGCTCAAAGCTATCGTTGTACGGGTTCGCCAGGAAGGCATCCAGCGCGCGGCGGTAGGCGCTGACGACAGATGCAACGTAATAGAACGTCTTGGCGCGGCCCTCGATCTTCAGCGAGTCAACGCCCGCTTTACAAATCAAATCTATAAACGGCGCAGTGCACAGGTCATTGGCGTTCAGGATGTAGCTGCCGTTGTCCTCGCTCTCGCCGATCTCCATGTACTGACCGGGGCGGTGCTCCTCCACCAGGCTGTACTTCCAGCGGCAGGGCTGGGCACACTCGCCGCGGTTGCCGCTGCGGCCCGCCATATAGCTGGACAGCAGGCACCGCCCGGACACGCTCATGCACATGGCGCCGTGGACGAACGCCTCCAGCTCCAGATCCTGCGGGCAGTTGTCGCGGATCTGCGCGATTTCGGTCAGGGGCAGTTCGCGGGCCAGCACAACGCGCTTGGCTCCCAGCTCGTAGCAGACCTTCGCGGCCTCATAGTTCGTGATGCCTGCCTGGGTCGAGACATGACGCTCGACCTGCGGGGCGTACTTTTTGGCCAGCGCCAGCACACCCAAGTCGGCAATGATGAACGCATCCACGCCCGCCTCGGCGGCGTCCTGAATGTACCGGGGCAGCTTGGAAAGTTCCTCGTTCGTGGGCAGGGTGTTCAGCGTCAGATAGACCTTTTTGCCGCGGGCATGGGCAAAGATGCAGCCCTCGTGCAGTTCGCCCACGGTCAGGTTGACGGGTGCGGCGCGCATGCCAAATTCCGGCAGGGCGCAGTAGACGGCATCTGCGCCGTACATGACGGCGTATTTCAGCGTTTCCAGGCTGCCCGCGGGGGCCAGCAGTTCCGGCTGTTGCAGCATAGTGATTTCCTCCGTTTTGCGTAAAAAGCGCCCGGTAGGAAGCGGGCGCTTGGGGATTTGATGTGTGGTGTGCCGTGGGTCCGTGCTGTAGGGGCCGGGCATGCCCGGCCCGCGTGTTTGCCAAAGCACAGCATTCCACGGGAAGTTGCGGGCCGCACATGTGCGGCCCCTACAGGGCAGCTTGCGCGCTTACGACGCCCACCCGGCCTTGACGCAGTTCTGGTAGTGCTCGTCGGCGGTCTTGGCGTAGAAGTACTGCCCTGCCACATCGGTGCCGGGATGGCCCGTGACAAAGAAGTAGTACCCCTCGTTGATATACTCCTCATCGGGGTTCAGCGCGGCCTCCATGGCGGCGTAGCCCGGGCAGGAGATGGGGCCTGCGGGCAGACCGCTGATGGCGTAGGTGTCGTACAGGGCCAGCACGTCATCGGGGATCGCGCCCTGATCCGGCCAGCCGAAGTACTCCGCCGTCGGGGAGTTCCACAGATAGTTGTTCTCGCTGTCCTGCATGATATAGCTGCTGGCGTTGGATTCCAGCTTGTGCTCGGCCCACTGCGGGTCGCTGGATTCCAGGCGGTTGTGGAAGCAGGCACTGACCCTGGCGTCCTCGCTCTCCAAACCGGCCTCCTCCTGAATGAAGCTGGCCAGCTTGACCACGTCGTCCAGGCTCGTGCCCTTGGCGGCGACCGTGTCGGCCAGAGCGGCGGTCTTGGACGCAAACTCGCCGTAGAGGGCATCCACATAGTAGGCGACGCTCTCGTCCTTATAGAGATTGTAGGTGTCCGGGAAAAGGTAGCCCTCGCACTTCATCAGGCGGTCATTGTCGGGGATGGCGTTCCAGAAATCGTACTTGCTCCAATCCGTGCCGTCGTTGCCGTTGGCGCAGGACAGGAAGGTGTCCACGTCGTCCACAAGGCCCGCGTCCACGAAAATCTGCGCCACGCCGACAGCAGTTGTGCCCTCGGGAATCGTGACGTTCACCGTTGCACGGCGGGTCACGACGGACAGCGCCTTGATGATGTCGTTGTAGGCCATGCCGGACTGGACTTCAAAGTCGCCGTACTGGATTTCACCGGCCTTGCCGCTGTACTTGACGTACTGCTTGAACAGCCAGTCATACTCGATGACACCGGCGTCCTTGAGCTGGGTCGCAATACCGGCGACGGACGAGCCCTCGGGCACGGTGATGGTCTGGGTCGGGCCCAGCGTTTTCTGGCCGTCCAGCTCGGCATAGAACTGGCTGACCTTATAGCCGCCAAAGCCGACCAGCGCCAGAATGACGAGCACGATCAGGCAGCCAAACGGGAAACGGCGGCGGGGCTGCTCGTTTTCCTCGTCGTCCTCGACCTCCTCCACCGGCTGGCGGCGGGGCTTTTTGGTGGGCTTTTCCTTTTTGGGCTTCGGCGGCTTTGCAGCCCTCGGGGGTTCCTTCTGGTTTTCCTTCGGGATTTCCTGCTCGGGCAGTTCAAAGCCGTTTACCTCGGTCTGTGCCTTGAGCGGTGCATGGCTCTGCACCGGCTGGGCCGCAGGCTGCTCCGGATTTGTGCGATTGATCCTCATGGGAGACTCCTAACTTTTTACGGCGCACAAGGGCACCGGGATTCCTTGATTTTAGCCGCCGAGTTTATTACCTCCCTCGGCGAGGGAGGTGGCCGCAGGCCGGAGGGAGCGAACCTTGCCACAGCCCGAAATATTTCGGACTACATCAGGCTCTCTCCCCCACCGCCTGCGGGCGGAGCCCCCTCCCAGAGGGGGCCAGGATTACAGCAGCATCCTGAAATACGCATCGGTCACGGAGAAGGGGCGGCCTAAAAAGGCGATCATTCCGTAGCCGCAGCGGCGGCCTGAGCCGAGGTAAAGCGTCTGGTTCTCGGCCAGCAGGATGCGGGCGTTGGCCGCACCGGTCTTTTCCCGCGCGGCCTGCAAAAGCTGGTCGGCGCAGTGGTCGTTGTCGGCCTGTAATTCCAGAAATTGCAGCGTGTCGCCCTTGGTAAAGTACAGCCCGTAGCCGCGCCGGGTGGACACCACGGTCAGCCCGCGGCGGTAGAGCTGGGTCATGGTTTCGTTCATGGCCTCCTCGGGCAGGCTGATGCAGCCGGGCTGGTAGATGTGCCGCCGTTCCAGCAGCTTGTGGACGGTCAGACTGTCAAACGCCGCCTGGGCGAACAGGTCGCGGCGGATGGGCGTCTGTATGACCCGCAGCGGCAGCTGGCTTTTGAAGCCCAGCGTTTTCAGGTCCTCGGCGCGCCGAGCGTCGTCGGGCGTCGTGACGGCAAAGTCAAACCCGCTGGCCCCGTAGGCACGCAGGCAGCCCTCCATGATTTTGGGCAGAAGGCGGTCCATCGGCACGCCCTGCACCCCGGCTGCGCCGCACAGCCAGACGCCGCGGTGCTGGCCGTACTTGACCGGCACCGCCGCCAGCATGGCCGCGGGCTGGCCGTTTTTTTCCAGCACCAGAATATTTTCCAGCCCGGCGACGTTTTGCAGCCAACCCGCCGCATCGACGGGGTTCGCTTTGGCAGCCCCGCAGCGCAGCGCCGTCAGCGCGGGCAGATCATCAGCGGTAGCCTTACGCAGCATGGGCATCACCTCTTTTTGTAAAGTAAACTATTTTTATCGCGCGGTAGGCGCAGGGGTCGGCGTCCCAGACGCCCTCGGAGACTGAATGGCGGCGGGAACAAACGGAGCGGTCAAGACCGCTCCCTACAAGCTGCCCGTTCACGTCATTTCGTAGGGAGGGGTCTTGACCCCTCCGGGCGTGTGCGGCGGGAACAGTCTGGTGTGCTGCCACGTAGGGGCGGATTCCATATCCGCCCGGGCCGTTCGCGTCACCACGAACCCCCGCGGGAGGGATAAATTCCTCCCCTGCGACACTCCCAAAACATACCTATTTATTTTACAGTATTCCCGCCAATTCTGCAAGGATTTCTGCGTTAATATCCTCCACGGAGCGCATGGATTTTGCGCCGTTTGCGTCGGCGGTGGTGCATTCGATGCGGTGCCAGCCCAGCGTGCGGGCGCAGTACTCGGCGGCGGCGCGGCTGCGGGCCAGATACTCGGTGTCCTTCTCCTGGATATCCTTCTTGCTCTCGTCGCCGTGGTATCGCTCGGTGATGAGCCGCTGTGACACCTCGGGGTCAACCGCTAAATAAATCACCGCGTCGGGCGCGGGGATGCCGAACTTCTTGTACTCAAAATCGAACAGCCAATTCAGAAAACCGTCCCAGTGCATCGGCGGCAGCTTCGAGCACTGGTGTACGGCGTTGGACGTCGTGTACCGGTCCGACAGCACCAGCCCGCCCTCACGGTAAAACTCGCCCCAGTCGGTCTTGTAGCTGGCAAAGCGGTCCACGGCGTAAAAGCTCGACGCCGCGTAGGCGTTCACGTCGTCGGGCTTGTCGCCGAACGCGCCGGATAGGTACATTTTGACGAGCGCCGAGGACTCGCTGTCATAATCCGGGAAGGTGATCTGCCGCAGGTCTCTCCCCTGTTCTTTTAAACGCTGAGCCGTCAGTTTTGTCTGGGTGCCTTTTCCGGAGCCGTCCAGCCCCTCAAAAATGATAAGCTGTCCCATTTATACTGCCTCCTCCTTGAGTTTGGCGTATTTTGCGCGTACCTCCGTTTGCTTGCCGCAGCACATGCGGCCCTCCGGGCAGGGGCCGACGAGGCACCGCGGGCCGGCGCTGGCAAAGATGTGCGGGGCCAGCGGCAGCACCAGCCGCAGCATCTCATCCGCGACGGCGCGAATCTCCCACTGGGCGCGGTTGCAGCAGCGCAGGTTGAAGAAATTCTGTAAGCTGCGGCAGTTCATCGTCATGACCATCTTCGTCTCGCAGGCGTTGGGCAGCACAAAGCGGGCGTCCTCGTTGGCCTGCTTGGACGCCTTGGCGCGGGCGGCCTTTTCATCGAGACCATCCGCCATAAGCCGCGCTGTGTGGGCATTTTCGAGCGTCTGCACTAACTCAAGATACTTCTTCGCGTCGTCGTTCATCGACGCAATGAACTGGGCTCTGGCCTCGGGGATGGCCTCGATCTCCGGCGGGATGACGTAGCGGAAATCCTCCAGCCGCACGTAGCGCTGGCTCTGCACGCTGAAGCTGCCGATGCGGTGGCGCGTCACCTGCGCCAGGAACGTGCGGGACACGCCCTCGATGCCGAACGTAAAGCTGGCGTGCTCGATCGGGCTGGCGTGGCCGACGTCGTTCAGCCGCTGCAAAAATGCCTCGGTCTTTTCGGGCGTCAGGCCGTCCAGCAGCGTCTCAATGTGCGCATCGGAGTAGCAGAGCTTTGCCGCTGCAGCGATGGTTTTTTCCGGGTCATTTGTATGGGCAATGAGTTGTACCAGCATATCATTCCTCCACTTTTTTCAGCGGCGCATAGTTTGCCATCGTCTTTTTGACGCCGACGCGGTCAAACTGAATCTCGACAATGCAGTCCCCCGCAACCGGCGTGGCTTTCAGCACCTTGCCGCGGCCAAACACGCGGTGCTCCACAATGTCCCCCGCCGCGTAGCTGGCGGCAGCCGCCTTCTTCTGAGGGGCAGCGGACGGCGCACCTGCCAGCGTGGATGTGCCCGCGCCCGCGGGGGCCGTGTTGCCCGCGCTGCGGCTGCGTCCGTAGCCCGAGCCAAAGCCCGTACTCTGCACTTGATGGCGTCCGCCGTAGGAGTTGGGGCTTTCGTGGCCGCCGCTGGCAAAGCCGCTGCTGTAGCCGCCGCCAAACCCGCCGCGGGGCTTGGCGTTGTACTCACTGTTCAAATATCCGCGGGACGCGCCGGAGTACCCGCTGCGCCCGCCCGGGACGTTGGTGCTGTAGCTGCCGTACCCCGCACCGAAGCCGCCACCGTAGCCGGTCAGCTCGGGGCTCTGGGTCTCGTCCAGCAGACCGGGGTCGATTTCACTCAGGAAGGCAGACGGCGGGTTGCGGCGCGTCTGGCCAAAGATCATCCGCGTGCGGGAGGTGGACAGGTACAACTCCTTCTTGGCGCGGGTGATGGCCACGTAGCAGAGGCGGCGCTCCTCCTCCATGTCCTCCTCATTATACTTGGCCATCTCGCCGGGGAAGATACCATCCTCCATACCTACGACAAAAACATACGGGAATTCCAGGCCCTTCGCCGAGTGGATCGTCATCATCGTGACGCTGTCGGCGTCGTTGTCATAGCTGTCCAAATCGGAAATCAGCGCGACCTCCTCCAAAAAGCCCGACAGCGTCGCGTCCTCGCCGTTCTGGTCGGCGTAGGTCTTGATGCTGCTGACCAGCTGGCCCAGGTTCTCGCGGCGGGTTTCGCCCTCCTCCTTCATGGCTTTGAGCATTGCCTCGTAGCCGGACTTGGCGATGACGTCACCCACAAACTGGTCCAGCGGCTCACTTACCGACAGATCGCACAGCTCGCGGTACATCTCATAGAAGCGCTCGAGCGCCGCGGCGGCGCGCTGCAATTCCGGGTAGTCCCGCACATGGGCGATGATTTCCATCATCGGCACGCCCTTGGAGGCTGCCAGCTCACCGATCTTTTCAATCGTCGTCATGCCGATTTTACGCGCAGGCTCGTTGATGATGCGGCGCAGGCGCACGTCGTCCCGCGGGTTTACGATGATGGCCAGATAGCTGTTGATGTCCTTGACCTCCTTGCGGTCAAAAAAGCGCTGGCCGCCCACAATGCGGTACGGGATGCCCGCGCGGGCAAAGTAGGTCTCAATCGGGTTGGACTGAGCGTTCATGCGGTAGAGCACGGCGTGGTCCTTCAGGCTCGCGCCCTCTCTCAAATGCTCGCCGATGACGTCCGCAATGTGGCTGGCCTCGTCCTGCTCGTTCGTCGCAGTGTAGTGGTGAACCTTCTCGCCGTCGCCGTGGTCGGTCCAGAGGGTCTTGCCCTTGCGGCCCATGTTGTTCTTGATGACACTGTTGGCGGCGTTCAGAATATTAGCGGTGGAGCGATAGTTTTGTTCCAGACGGATCGTTTTTGCCCCGGTGAAAACCTTCTCAAAGTTGAGGATATTTTCAATCGTAGCACCGCGGAATTTGTAGATAGACTGGTCATCGTCGCCAACGACGCAGACGTTGTTGGTGCCACCCGCCAGCAGCCGCACCAGATGGAACTGCGCAATGCTCGTGTCCTGGTACTCGTCCACGACGACATAGCGGAAGCGGTTCTGGTAGTATTCCCGCGCTTCCGCGTCATTTTGCAGCAGTTTGACAGTGTGGAAAATCAGGTCGTCAAAGTCCATGGCGCCCGCGGCCTTTAAGCGGCCCGCGTAGGCCGTGTAGATTTTGGAGACGAGCTGTGCCTTCGTATTGGCGAACGGCTCCCCCGCCACATCCTCGGCGGACAGGAGCTTATCTTTAAAGGAAGAAATCTGCCCGATAGCCGACTTGACGGGCAGGAATTTGTCGTCGATCATCAGGTCTTGTCCCGCAGGACCAGAAATTCAGTGGTAATGGTATCGGGCATAATGAACCTGTCCTTATATTATATGGCAGAACCAGCCCGCTCCATGCAGGGCTGGAGCCGCAAACGGATGTATAGTATAGCACACTTTGCCGGATAGGTGGCTGGCCGGAGGTATCCGCAGAAAATCATAGCGGGCCCTGCACAAAAGCCGCCTGCCGCTGCCTTCTGGGGATTGCAGTCCGGTTATGCCACGCTCTGGGGTGGCATCGCGGAAATTCGGCTGATGTCAGCCATGCGTTAAGCTTTGCGGTTCCGCGTGCCACACAGTTGATGGGGTCTGGTGCGATGGCAACATCCACATGCAGCTCCCCGGCAATATAACCAGCCACCACGCAGCATGGAGCCGCCGCCAGTCAGCAGAATGCCGTTCTTGGCAACATCAGCGGCCAGTTCCGGCGGGGTGCTTTCCAATACATTGCGGGCAGTGGGCGGCAATGCGGGCGGCCAGTTCCTGCACGGGCAGGTACAGGTCCCGCGTATAGACAAGGCGGCGGGCGGGCAGGTTGGTCTCCCAGGAATGACCACGGATCTCCATTACGCCCTCAAACTCGCTTTTGGTGCAGCAGGCAACCTGCTTTTTCAGCGCTTCGGCGGTTCAGGCCGATGGCAATGTTCCCGTTTCCTGAACATACCGGGTCGGCCACTGGTCAAAAGGTTGCCGGCGACCGGCAACGGCTGGCGGCGCACCCTCCCACCCATGCTGATCACGGCGATATCCGTGGAGCCGCCGCCGATATCAATCACCATGCAGCCCATGGGTTTGCGGATATCCAGCCCTGCGCCAAGGGCGGCGGCGACAGGCTCATCCACAAGCGAAATACCTGCCGTGCCCCGGCTGCCATGACGGCCTACCACGGCGTCAGCTTCAATGCCGGTAATGGCTGCCGGAACGCAGACCGATACGCGCGGCTTGATGATGCGCGAACGGCATACCTCATTGATAAACCGCACGATTAGTTCGTTTGTCATGCGGTGGTCCTGAATAATACCGTCCCGCAAAGGGCGGATGATATCAATATAGAAGACACGCCGCACGCGCAGGGCTTTGTCCCCCACTGCCAGAATGGCCGCGCACCTCCATCAACAGCCCCAAACTGGGCTGATGGAACAGCAGGCGACCTGTTTTTCTGTGTGGCAATGGCGGTGGAGCGGGCCGATCAAGGCGAATATCATATTTTTTCATGTTTATCTGGGCAATCCTTGCTGCCAAAGGCGTTGCCTGCCACAGTTATCTGGCAGCCTGAATTGCCATCAACCATCCGGCAGATAAAATGTTATTTGTTTTCGCCGCCGTGTCCGGCGGCACCATGCAGCCGTTTTTGGGCATTAGTTCCGATGCTGCAACACCCGCGCCCAGCCACGCTCCACAGCGCCACCATCAATAGACCTGCTTTGGCGCAGGCAGAGATGGTGGCACCAGTGGTGATCACATCATCCAGCAACAGCAGCCGCATTCCGAAAGCGCGGCCCCAGTACGGCAGGCAGATCCTGATTGACAAACCGGACGATTAGCTCGTTCGTCATGCGGTGGTCCTGGATGATACCGTCCCGCAGCGGGCGCACCAAGTCAATGTGCGCGGGTGCGCGGCCCACCATTTTTAATGCCTCGTCCCCCACCGCAAGGATGGAGTTCGTCCGCGTGTCCACCGCGCCGATGGTCGGCTGGCGGAACATGCCGGATAGATTCTCGTATGGGCGGTGATAATGGGCGGGCGTGCCCAAAAATCAGTAATTCAAATGTCGTTTGTTTCATGGATGCCGTTCTCCATTGGCAAATAGCATCGCACGTTCTATCGCCAGTAAAAGCCCTGCTGCGCAGGTGTTGGGCATGCCCGGGCGTGGTCCGTTACAGGTGGCGGGCGTTTGCCGCAGACGCTCGGCTTCCGGTATACAGGAACGGCACACCGGCGGCTTTCCAGGCGCTTTGCTCAAGTACCGTGCCGCACAGCGGGCAGTGCCGCGGATAGGCAAGGGCCAGCAGGCGGTTCCAGAGCCGTTCGCCCACGGTCCAGCCAATCCACGTCGCCGATGCGTTTTCTCTGTTTCATCTGCGTTTTTGCCGGAGTGACTTCGCGCAGCTAGCGCAGCCCGCTGTAACGCATGTTCTGGCGCACATTATCCACCATGGCCTGCTCGGTGCGCCGGGTTCCCGCCAGAATGCACAGGCGGCGTGCGCGGGTAACCCCGGTGTACAACAAGTTGCGGTAACAAAGGCGCGCGGGTACATCTGCCACAGGCATAATGACGGCCGGAAATTCAGAACCCTGGCTCTTGTGCACTGTCACAGCGTAAGCGGGCTCCAGCTCGGCAGCTGGTCGGCGGTGTAGGTGTACTTTCTGTCATCCATCTGTACCGTCACACTGCGCGCGTCCACGTCCACCGCCGTGATGATGCCCAAATCGCCGTTGTACGCACCGACACCTGCCTCGGCCCCGGCACGCTCAAACGTGATGTCGTAGTCATTCTTGATCTGCATGACTTTATCACCCAGGCGTAATATTTTGGCCGCTTTGCTCCCAAATGATCTGCGGCTTATCCGGTGCAGGCGGGTTCAGAATGGCCTGCAGCCGCCGGTTCAGCTCAACGCTCCCGGTAGGGCCGACCTTGGTGGGGCAAAGCACCTGAATGTCCCGCACGGGGTCAAAGCCGTAGGCTTTCGGCAGCCGCGTGCTGACAAGGTCGCAGACCAGCTTCTGGCAGGCAAGGCCGTTGGACTCGATCAGGAAGGAAATGGTCCTTGGCCCGCCCTTCTGCGGCATCTGCCCCTCCACAATGCGGTGGGCGTTCTGTACAATCAGGCTGCGCTGCGCCTGGCGGAAAATATCGGTAAGACGTACCGTCGGCACGACGCCCGCCTTTAAAATCTCGCCCAGAATGTTACCCGGCCCGACGCTGGGCAACTGGTCGGCGTCGCCCACCATAATGATGCGGCAGTGGTACCGCGCCGCAGCCAGCAGCGCCTGAAACAGCTTGACGTCCACCATACTCATCTCGTCGAGGATGATGACGTCATATTTTAAAAGGTTCTTTTCGTTGTGGATGAACCGCACGCTGCCGCTGCTGTAGTCCACCTCAAGCAAGCGGTGAATCGTCGATGCAGCGTGGTTTGTCAGCTCACTCAACCGCTTGGCGGCGCGGCCCGTGGGGGCACACAGAGCCACGCGGTCATACATGCCTCATACAGGCTCAGAATCGCGTTGACGGTTGTGGTCTTGCCGGTGCCGGGGCCGCCGGTCAGCACCATGACCCGGCTGGACAGCGCCAGGCGTATGGCCTGCCGCTGCAGCGGCGCATACGCAAAGCCTTGGGTCAATTCCAGCACGCGGATGTCGCTTTCCAGCGTCGGCGGGGCTTTCTGTGGGGAATGTCGAAAGCTCCCCCAGCCGCGCAGCAATGTCCTGCTCTGCGGAGAGCAGATCTGGCAGGTAGATATATTTCGTTCCGTCAAAGGTGCAGGCGCGCATTTCGTCATGCTCCAACAGGCTTTGCAGCCCGGCCTTTACGGCATCCAGCGGCAGGCGGAATAAAGCGCGCACGTGATTCAAGCAATTTATCCCGCGGCAGGCAGGTGTGGCCGTTGTTGGCGTTGTGGCGCAAAGCGTACAAAAGCCCGGCGGCAATGCGCAGGCGCTGCCCTGTCCTACCTGCAGCTGGGCGGCGATACCATCGACCTGGCTGAATTTCAGGTTCAGCGGCTCCCCGCACAGCATGTAGGGGTTCTTTTCAGTGCTTCTACCGTGGCGGGGCCAAATGCGCGGTAGGCTGTAACAGCCATCTGGGCGGACAAGCCCAAACTTGGCCATCCAGGCAACCACTTCCCGCACACCGTACATACGTCGGAACTCGTTGGAGATGGCGGCGGCCTTTGCGGGGTGATACCTTTTAGCTCACAGAGTTTGTCCGGCGTTTCGGAGATGACGTTCAATGTATGCGCCCCAGAATTTTGCCACAATCTTTTTTGCTGTGGAAGGCCCGATATAGGGCAATACCCGCCACTGGAAAGGTAGCTCAGAAAGCCGCGGTACGGTCCTGCGGGCAGGCTGGCCTCACAGGTTTCGGCGCGGAACTGCTCGCCGTAGCTGGGGTGGTTGACCATATAGCCATACGCCGTAATGGACATACCGTTATCCACGCTGCCCACGTTGCCTGCCACCACAATATCGGTGCCACCGGCATCCACTTCAAACACGGCATAACCGGTATCCGGGTTTTCGTATATCACATGCTCAACAACGCCCTCTAATTTGAGCATCTCAGCAGTTTGTGTTGTACGATTTGTCTGTAAAGTATCCGTGCTTGCCACCTCCTTCCGGGTGCAAATGGGGTAAAAACCGTTCAATACACAACTTTTTTATTTTATCTTATAGCCTATTTGTATCTCTTTGGCAATTTTTGACAACTTCCCTTGTAGCTGATATAATAAATGTCCTTTTGCGGTTTTGAAGTGAGTGCAAAAAGAAGACGCTGGGCAAGGAGGCGAAGCTGGAATAAAATTGCATGGATCGAATTTTCTGGCAGCAGCAAGTCCACAGTGGCGCGGACGCTGAGGTAGGAATACGCGGTGTAAATGCCTTGCAGCTTGACTGCGTACGGCATATACTGGGCAGGCAGGTACGCCCGCTGGAAGAAAAGCGGACAGCCGTACCCGCAGGCAAACTGAAAAAATCGCCAGGTTTTTGCGCAGTGCCCGAGGAAGTGCGTGTGATCAAAAAAGCAGGGAGAATTGGATGAATTTTACCGGGAAACGGGAATGCGGACAGAGCAGACTTTGCAGCAAAAGCGTTAAGGCAACACCACACAATTCCCGCCTTGCGGCTAAGCACCGCTCCGGCAGCTGCGGCAAGGCATCTGCGTTGCCAAAAATGCTCGATAAGACATCCAGTATTATCTGCGCTTTTGGCTTGGCATCTGCCGCACCTCGCTCGCCGTATCGGCACTTAGAATTATGCGGTATTGCCTTAACATATGTTTGCACAGGAGCAAACAACGGGAAAAATAAGAGCAATTTATACATCAATGGTAAAAAATGTTTTGAGAAATTGTTATCACTTGCGGAAGGGATGCAAACAAAATTGTGTATTTTGCCAAAAATCAAGACATTTCGATGTACGGTTGAAACACACCTGAATTTGTGCTAAAATTATGTTAGCTATCTGTGGCCAAATTGCCGTAAAGTACAACTACTTTACATAAACATGCGTGCTAAGATTTTGCATGTGGGGCAGCTGCAGGGCCCCAATTGTAAGAGTGGTGCTTTGCGCCAAAAAGCCGACCGAAGCGGCAGACCTGGCCAACCATCTTTGACTGGAAAACAGGAATTAAGAGATTAGAGAGGTGCCTTTTGTGGATAATGAAGAAAATGAAGTAATTGACCTAACAGAAATTTTAAGTGCGGTTCGCCAGCATCTTCTTTGAACTGATTTTTGTAACTTTGGTTGCTGCGCTGGTTGGCTTTACGGCGTCTAAGTTTTTGATGACCCCAAAGTATGATTCTTCTGCCCTGATGATTGTCAATACCCGGCAGGATGTCAACGCCAATGTTACCAGTGACCAGATCAATTCTGCAACCAAGCTGGTTTCTACTTACAGCATTATTATCAAGAGTGATACGGTTCTGCAACAGGTTATTGATAACCTGGGCCTGAACCTGACTTATGCTCAGCTGAACAAGCGCGTTACCGTAGCAGCTGTGGACGATACCCAGGTTATGAAGATCACTGTGCAGAGCGACAGCCCGGAATGGGCACGGCAGGTGTGTGAACAGATCATTACAGTGGCTCCGGATGTGATCAAAGAGGCTGTTGAAGCGGGTTCCGTCAAAGTGATCTCCAATGCTTCTTTGGCAACGGAGCCGGTTTCCCCAACATTAAGAAGAACACGATGTTGGCCGCAGCGGTTGGTTTTGTTCTGGTGATTGGTATTATTGTGCTGCAGGTTTTGCTGGACAATAAGATCAACACGGAGGAAGATGTTACCAAGTATCTGGATATGACTGTTCTGGGCGTGATCCCGCAGTATAATCAGGGAGGTAAAAAGGAATGAGTAAAAAGCGTGAACATCATAAGCTGTTTATGGTTGGCTCAGATGCACCGTTCCAGTTTACAGAAGCTTACAAGTCTCTGCGAACCAACCTGAGTTCCTTGCCGCAACCAGCGATTGCAAGACTATCCTGATTACCTCCTCTGTCCCCGGCGAAGGGAAGAGCAACGTCGCAGTAAACCTTGCGATTACCCTGGCAGACAGTGGCAAGCATGTGGTGCTGGTTGACTGCGATATGCGTAAGTCTACCATCTCCCGCTACCTGCATATTCCGCGTGATCATATCGGCATTACCAACACCATTACGGGCAAGGACCGTACCCAACTGGCCAATGCACTGGTCAACTTCAAAGACCTGGGCATTGTGGTGCTACCTGTTGGCACCATCCCCCCGAACCCATCGGAATTGTTGGCAACGAAGGCGATGGAAAATACCTTTGAGGCCCTGAAGCAGGTATACGATTATATTATTGTAGATACGCCGCCGGTTTCTGTTGTTACCGATGCTGCAGTATTGTGCAAGTATGTGGATGGGGCATTGCTGGTTGTACGCCCGGGTGTTACCACCATTGAAGGTGCCCAGCTGAGCAAGAAAAACCTGGAAGCTGTGAATGCCCGCATCCTTGGCGTAGTACTGAACGGATATGATGTTAAAAAGACCGGTAAGAAGGATGGCTACTACTATTCTTATGCTTACGGGTACAGCAATGACGACGCAGCTGGAAAGAAGAGCCGGAGTAAGGCATAATGAGTTCGCAACTGGTTGATCTCCATTGTCATATTTTGCCTGGCATTGATGACGGTGCCAAAAACCTGGATGTTTCCATGTCCTTGATCCAGAAAGAAATGGAAGACGGGGTTGTTGGCATTGTGTTCACACCGCATTTCCATTATGAGCGCATTACGCTGGATGCTTTTGTGCAGCAGCGCAAAATGGCTTATCGCAGCGTTGTGGCGCAGCTGGCAGAACGCAAACTTCCCCTTGCCGTCAAATTGGGTGCAGAGGTCTATTTTACCGCAGCTTTGGCCAGCCTGGATCTTTCCAAATTGGCATTTGCAGGGTCGCGGTATATCTTGATTGAATTCCCGACCAGCATCCATCCTGGTGGAATTGAGGATACCCTGTTTGCGGTGCAAAACCGTGGGTATACTCCCATTTTGGCCCATGTGGAGCGCTACCCCTATGTTACCGAGGATCCTACCCTGCTGTACCGCTGGGTCAGCTCCGGCGCATTGGCGCAGATCAATGCTTCGGGTTTGGTGCGCGGTGGACATACGGCCAAATGGCTGCACAAACTGCTGGATTGGAACTTAGTTCATCTGATGTGTTCTGACTGCCATTCTGTTACAACCCGCCCGCCAAACCTGAAAGACGGGATGGCACAGATAAGCAGTTCAACGGCAAAACTTTTACAGAAAAATGCCATTGATGTCTACCTGAACAAAGAAATTTCCATCAAAGAACCAATTGAGCCAAAATTCCGCTTTGGACGCTGGGTATAATAGGCTTGCAAGTTACGGTTTGCTGCCCTACTATATTCCGGGGCCATCATGCGCGGCAGAAAGCCCGTTTCACATGCCGCAAAGGGAACGGTCTTTCTTCATACTTTTGCGGCTTTTAATTGTATCATGAACCATTCTACATCAAAAACACTGCATATTCTGGATGCTTTTCTGGACTTTTTTTCCTGCTGTTGGGAGCGTATGAGGTTTCCAGCCTGCTACGTATGCACAGCCCCTGGGGTGAAGCGTTCTGGTGGGTCGATGTTGCCCGCTTCCGCCCGCTGGCACTTGTATACGCAGCGGCAATCATTCTGATTTATATTGCACAGGGTGAATACCGCACTTTTAAGCGGCGCGGCTTAGTGAGAGAACTGGCAAAAGCCCTTTTGGGAAACCTGGGCGGCTTTGCGCTGGCAGCAACCATTTTGTATGTATTCCAACTTTCGCAGTTTTCCCGCCTGCTGCTTGTTTACTATTACCTGCTGTCCAGCGTGGTCATTACGATCAAGCGGTTATTGCTGCACCGGATCAGCCTTTGGTATGCAAAGCGGCGCCATATTATAGCCCGCGTTTTGCTGGTCGGCAATGGAAACCTGGCATTACGCTATTATAATGATGTTGTAAAGGGCAAGGATGTATCGGCAGAGTATGCCGGCTATGCAGCGCAGAACCCGGTAGTGGAACTGCCGAATTACCTTGGCACAGTAGCCGATCTGCATAAGATTCTGGAAAGTACCCGGATTACCCATATTGTGATTGCGGAGGAAACCCAGAACCGCAGCGAGTTGCTGCAGATCACCGCGATTGCAGAAAATTACGGCATTAAGGTTAGTGTAATTCCGGTCTATTCGGACTTTCTCTCTTCCCGCACAATGGATAATACCGTAAACGGGTTGTATGTGATCGACCTGAAAATGCAGGAAACCTGCGATATTATGGGTGTGAACATTGTGGTAACGGACATGGACAAAACCATGACGCTGCTGGAAAGCCAGCTGGAACAATGGCGTGGGAAATATATCTGCGTGGCCAATGTACATACCACCGTAACGGCGCACGAGGATGCCGAGTACCGCTATATTCAGAACCATGCGGTCATGGCGCTGCCGGACGGCGGTCCCCTTTCGCAGTTCAGCCGCAGGCAGGGGTATGCTGCTGCGCAGCGCGTTACGGGGCCGGATTTGATGAAGCAGGTTTTGGCGGTCAGCGCAGAAAAAGGCTGGCGGCACTATTTTTATGGCTCTACCCCGGAAACGTTGCAGTTGCTGCGCAAAAAGGTGGAAGAGCGCTACCCTGGTGTTGTGATTTCCGGTATGATGTCGCCACCGTTCCGCGAGATGACCCCGCAGGAGGACGCTCAGGCGGTAGCGGAAATCAACGCAACAAAGCCGGACTTTGTGTGGGTTGGCCTTGGCGCCCCCAAACAGGAACGCTGGATGGCCGCCCATGAGGATCGCGTACAAGCCTTGATGATCGGCGTTGGTGCGGCGTTTGACTATGAGGCGGGCAACATTAAGCGTGCGCCCATGTGGATGCAGAAGCACAACCTGGAATGGCTTTACCGATTGATGCAGGACCCGAAGCGCCTGTTCCACCGCTACCTGAAAACAAATGTAAAATATCTTTTTTGTGGACCTGGCGCAGCGGCGAATAACGGAAAAGATAAAACAATAGCAAAAATACCATGCTGTACATTGGAAGGAGGAAACGGCCCCGGTTCCTTGCCCGATGTGCGGCATTTTTATGGCTTTGGGGCGCCGACCGACAATCTGATTCTATGCAGAATAAGCGAACAGATTCCGGCTGCGCGACAAATCAGAATCGAAGAATCTCGACTTTTTTCTCAAGCCCCCTACCTATTTGCCGGGAGCTATGGTATAATATCTGTATATGCTGTTATATATGCAAATTTAGATGTTTGGAAAGGAGCTACCACATGCAGCAGGAAACTGTCATTGTGTTGGACTTTGGTGGCCAGTATAACCAGCTGATCGCCCGCCGCGTCCGCGAATGCAACGTATATTGCGAGATTTATTCGTACCGCACTGACCTTGCCAAAATCAAGGCCAAAAACCCCAAGGGCATCATCTTTACCGGCGGTCCCAACAGCGCTTACCTGCCGGATTCCCCTACCATCGATCCCGAAATATATACTTGGGGTGTTCCGGTACTGGGCATCTGCTATGGCAGCCAGCTGATGATGCATATGCTGGGCGGTAAGGTTTGCAAGGCTCCGGAACGCGAATATGGCAAGACGGTTGTGGATCTGGATACCACCAGCCCGCTGTTTGACGGCCTGCCGAACCAGAATGTTTGCTGGATGAGCCATAATGACTATATCGAGCAGGCTGCCCCGGCTTTGATATTATGCCCACACCCCCAACTGCCCGGTTGCCGCTGCACAGGATGCCGCCCGCGGCCTGTACTGTGTGCAGTTCCACCCGGAAGTGCTGCATACCGAAAACGGTACTAAGATTCTGCATAACTTTGTTTACAAAGTTTGCGGCTGTGCCGGTACCTGGAAGATGGACTCCTTTGTGGAGCATAGCGTGAACGCCCTGCGCGAGAAGATCGGCAATGGCAAGGTGCTGTGCGCTCTTTCCGGTGGTGTGGATTCCAGCGTATGTGCTGCCATGCTGACAAAGGCCATTGGTAAGCAGTTAACCTGCGTGTTTGTTGACCACGGCCTGCTGCGCAAGAACGAACGTGAGAGCAGGTTTGCGAAGTGTTCGGCGAGGGCGGCCAGTTCGACATCAACTTTGTCTGCGTGGACGCCCGCGAACGTTTTTACAGCAAGTTGGCCGGTGTTACCGAGCCGGAGCGCAAGCGTAAAATCATTGGCGAAGAGTTCATCCGTGTGTTTGAGGACGAGGCCAAGAAGATCGGTGCCGTAGACTTTTTGGCACAGGGCACCATCTACCCGGACGTTGTGGAAAGCGGCCTGGGCGGTGAATCTGCTACCATCAAGAGTCACCACAATGTTGGCGGCTTGCCGGATTATGTAGACTTTAAGGAAATTGTGGAGCCGCTGCGCGACCTGTTCAAGGATGAAGTCCGCCAGGCTGGCCGTGAACTGGGCTTGCCTGAATATCTGGTCGCCCGCCAGCCGTTCCCCGGCCCCGGCCTTGCCATCCGCATTATCGGCGATATCACCCAGGAAAAAGGTTGCCATTGTACAGGATGCTGATGCAATCTGGCGCGAGGAAGTGGATAGGCTGCCCGCCGCTCAGCGCCCCAGCCAGTATTTTGCCGCGCTGACCAACATGCGCAGCGTTGGTGTTATGGGTGATGAGCGCACCTATGATTACGCTATCGCCCTGCGCGCTGTGACCACGACCGACTTTATGACCGCGGAAGTTACCCTGCTGCCCACCGAAACCATTACCACCGCAGCAAACCGCATCGTAAACGAAGTAAAGCATATCAACCGTGTTCTGTTCGACTATACCACCAAGCCGCCAGCAACGATCGATGGGAAATATGATGGGCTGAAAAGCCTTGAAAACACTCACTTTTTGAAAATCTCATTTCCCGTTTGATAGCAAAATGATAGCAGATACCAAAGCCATTTTGTTTGTTCTTATTTTGGCGAGCGAATGGTTTGCAGGTTTGCTGTCGCATCCAATCCTATATTGAGAGCGAAAAAGGTTCTGCTGACTTTCTGTAAAAGAAGGTCGGCAGAGCCTTTTGTTATTCTTCGCTATGTTCCTTGAGATCAGCAAGGAGCATATCACTCAGTCCCTGCGACGGCGTGATCTTGTGCCACTGACCAGAGGTGTCAAGTTTAGGATAGCGGTAGCGCCAGCGGTCGTATTCTTCTTTGGTGATCTCGCCCGCTTTCAGCTTGGCGGCAATCGCGCCCCATGCGGCAAGCATCCTGTGAAGCGCCGCTGCGTCGCGTCCTTTGTGGATATGAACGCGCAGATGCACCTCATCCTCGCACTCGCAGACCTCAAGCCCGTAACGGTCTTCCAGCGTGAACAGCGTGTGCATCAGCCCTGTATAGGAGTCAATGTCCGGTACATCCAGCGCCTTGGGCGAAACGTCAAGCACCTTTGCCAGCGCAGCGGTCACGTCCGCTTTGGGCGTTCTGGAACCATTCTCATACTGCGCAAGTCGGACATCTGCGGATTTCTCCGAAAAGCCCAGCGCCATGCCAAGGTATTTCTGTGTCATACCCCGCATCGTGCGGAAAAAGTGGATGCGTTCCCCAATCGCCATAATAGCCATCTCCTGTGTCGGTTGTCTTTGATAATGAGTATAGCAGATATGTTTAATTTCGTCAAGAAAAATCTAAGCAAATTTATTTAATATTTTCCTGCAAACCGGCTTGACTTAAACTGATATGTATAGTACAATAGTTGCAAGCTAAGCATATTGGATTAATTCATAGAAATTTTACAATTAGGATACCCAAAAATGCAGAAAAAATGTCCGTTGTAAGGTGAGAGGGTGGGTGAAATTCAAAAGAGCCAAACTGAATGACCGTCCAAAGGATACTTTCTCCGGGGAAGCAGGCGATGAAATGAGCGTGCCAAGGAGAAAAGGAAACGGCACAGCGCCGAAAAGGGTTGCCTGCCAGAGTCCTGCGGATAGAACGGCGAAGCAATCAACCACAAATCAGGAAAGGAAGGTATTTTGCCTATGGCAGGAGAAATTTTTATGAGAGTAAATGAAGTTGCGGAAGAGCTTGGCGTATCGGTTCCGTATGCGTATAAGCTCATTCGTGAGTTGAACAAAGAGCTGCGAAAGACCGGCTGCATCACCATTGCAGGCAGGATTGACCGCAAGTTCTTCCATGAGAAGTTCTACGGAACGAGAGAAGCGAAGGAAAGAAGGGAATCGAATGGCAGCGTTTAAGGACAAGAAGAACGGCTCATGGTATGTGCAGTTTCGCTATACCGACTGGCGCGGTGAACGCCAGCAAAAATTGAAGCGCGGTTCTGCGACCAAGAAAGAGGCTCAGGCATGGGAGCGCGAGTTTCTGATGCAGAAGCAAGCTGATGTCAATATGAGCTTCGAGAGCTTTGTGGCGCTCTATGAAAAGGACGTCAAGCCCAAGCTGAAGCTCAACACATGGCTCAGCAAGGAGCATATCATCCGCACAAAGATTCTGCCGTATTTCAAAAAACGCAAGCTCTTGGAGATCACTGCCCGTGATGTGATCGACTGGCAGAACGAGATACGGCAGCACACCAAGTCAAGCGGCGAAAGCTATTCCCCGGACTATCTCAAAAACGTTCACACCCAACTGAGCTGTATTTTCAACCACGCCATCAAGTATTACGGCTTACAGATCAATCCCGCTGCAAAGGCCGGGAATATGGGCAGCGAGCAGCCGAAGGAAATGCTGTTCTGGACGAAGGAAGAATACATCAAATTCATCGACGCCATGATGGACAAGCCCATGCTGTACTACGCCTTTGAAATCCTGTACTGGTGCGGCATCCGCGAGGGCGAACTACTGGCACTGACGCCTGCGGACTTCGATTTTAAGAAGAAAACGCTCCGTATCAACAAGTCGTATCAGCGTTTGCAGGGCAAGGATGTGATCACAACACCAAAAACGAAGAAAAGCAACCGCGTGATCCAGATGCCGGACTTCCTCTGCGATGAGATGCAGGACTATTCAAGCAGCTTTACGGACTGGAAGCAGACAGCCGTATCTTTCCGCTGACCAAGCACACCTTGAAGCGCGGGATGGAGTTCGGGTGCAAGGCGTCTGGCGTCAAGGTCATTAGAATCCACGATTTGAGACACAGCCACGTTTCTTTACTTATCAACATGGGCTATTCCGCCGTTGCCATTGGCAATCGTGTTGGACACGAAAGTGTGGAAATCACCTACCGGTACGCGCACCTGTTTCCACTGTGCAGAAGGAAATGGCAGATAAATTGAACGTCGAAAGGAGCAATTAAAATGTCACTAAAAAACCGAGACAACCACAACCGCTGGCGCAACAAGACTGTTGCCTTCCGGGTATCACCGGAGGAAGACGCACAAATCGAAACCTTTGTCAAGCTCTCCGTGCTGACGAAGCAGGACTACATCACCCGCCGTTGACTGGCAAGGACGTGGTGGTGCAGGGCAATCCGAGAGTTTACAAGGCACTGCGTGACCAACTTGCTGCCGTACTGGACGAGCTGCGACGCATTGAAGCAGGCAACATAAATGACGAGCTGCTGGATGTGATTGAAATAATTGCCGCCATCATGGACGGCATGAAGGAGGAAAGCGCCTATGGAGAATGATCTCTATAAAAGAAAACGACCGCCCCAGACACATCTGTTGGCGCAGATGATGGGCAGTCGTTTCACAATTCAACTGAGAACAGTATATCCGCTTTTGAGGAAGAAATCAACGGTGATTTTCAAAACAGCAAGGAAAGTCTGAACGAAATCTATCGCAGGATACAGCGTCTAACCGATCCGCATTACCTGCACACGATTTCCATGACAGAGCTGTATCAGACTGCCTACAAGAGCAGGCCGCCCATCATCGACGGCTTGCTCTATGCGGGAGCATATATCCTCGCAGGAGCGCCCAAAATCGGAAAGTCGTTTCTGGTAGCGCAGCTCGCCTATCATGTCAGCACTGGCAAGGCACTGTAGGGCTGCGAAGTTCATCAGGGTGCTGTGCTGTACCTTGCCTTAGAAGATGATTTTCAGCGCATCCAGAGCCGTATGTTTATGATGTACGGCGTCAACGACACCGACTGGCTGCACTTTGCAACCGCTGCGGGCAAGATTGGAAACGGGCTGGACGAGCAGCTTGAAATTTCGTGCGCGAGCATCCGGACACCAAGCTCATTATCATCGACACCATGCAGAAAATCCGGGAAGTCGGCGGTGAGGCATACAGCTATGCCAGCGACTATGAGATCGTCGGCAAGCTCAAGCAGCTTGCAGACAAGCACTGTATCTGTGTCCTGACCGTCCATCACACCCGCAAGCAGCCTGCCGGTGACAGCTTTGAGATGATCTCCGGTACGACGGGGTTGCTCGGCTGCGCGGACGGCTCACTGCTGATGCAGAAGAAAAAGCGCACGGCATTGGAAGCAACCATCGACGTTGTTGGGCGCGACCAGCAGGATCAGATCCTCTATCTGAGAAAGGACGCCGATACGCAGATTTGGAATCTCGAAAAGGTAGAGAACGAGCTGCACAAGGAACCGCCCGATCACGTTCTGGAAGCTGTCTCTGGTCTGGTGTCCGCAGATCAACCGGTATGGACAGGCTCTCCCTCCGAGCTTGCCGGTGCCGTTCATGCCGGTATGGCTGCTAATGCGCTGAGCAAATATCTGAATGTGAAGTCTGGCAGACTGCTGGACGAATACCACGTCCACTATGAGAACAAAGTCCGGCATGAAGGACGGCGTATCACGCTGACCTATGATGCCGAAAGCAAATAAGCCGCGCGACGGCTGCGACGGTTGCGACGGTGAATCTGATACTGTCAGAGCAACCGTCGCTATCGTTGCGACCGTCGCGGAAAGGAGCGAAGTAGCATGAAAAGTGTGCAAATCCCCTATGACCTGTGTTCTCGACCTCACCATGTACCATCTGCGGGGCGAGGACGATTATGAAGAAGAAATCCGGCAGGGCTTGGAGCAAAAGCTCGACGCCATGCTGAACCGGCAGATCTATTCCCGGTATAAGACTGCTCCCACCGAAGAAGAACGGGAGCAGGCAAGGCAGGAGTATCTTGACCGCCGTGGAGTGCCGCAAAGCTACCGCTGGACTACTCCTCCTTGGGAGCTGTGACAGGAGCGTGCCACGCTCCTGTTGCTGGCAGACAAGGTAATGCATTGGCTGCTATCCCCTCGCGTTCCCCGTCCCCATCGAAAAATCCGCAGATTTTGAGATGGATGGCGGAGGAAATTATGCCTGCAGGGCGGCTGTCTGCAAAATAAGATTGCTGAAAGGCTGCCGGTTTTGCACGGTTTGTATCCTGGGTAGTGCAAACCGCAAAACCGGCAGAGGCATCCGCAGATGCCGCATACCCCCTCGGAGAGCCCACGATACTTTGCAGCCGCAGGATGAAAGTATCATAGTGGGTTATTACACTTCCGCAGAAGTGCTCCCCCGAAAGCTACCTGTCCTGCACAATCTGAAATCAGGAGGTAAGCTGCCTATGGCAAGAGGCGACGGTATTCACCGTACCACCGCAAGAAACGCGAGAATGAAAGACGCAGACATCGGCAACGCGCAGGCACACAACGAGCGCGAAAAATCGTCGTATGTCAATCAGGACATCGTTCCTGAACGGACACCATACAACGTCCATTTCAAAACACCAACCGCCGGGTATAAGGAGATGTTCGAGCAGATGCGCTCTGACGGCGTGATTTCCACCCGCGGCCTGAAAGCAGACGCTGAGAAATTCGGAGAGCTGATCTTCGACGTCAACTCCGCGTACTTCTTCAACCACGGCGGCTATGAATTTGCAAAACAATTTTACGCCGATGCCTACAAAGCTGCAATTAAAATTGTGGGCGGCGAGCAATACATCCTATCAGGCAGTTATGCACGCCGATGAGCGCAACCGCGCCATGTCCGATGCACTGGGGCAGGACGTGTATCACTACCACCTTCATGTGGTCTACATCCCTGTCGTGGAGAAGCAAATCCTGTGGTCGAAGCGCTGCAAGGATGAGACGCTTCGCGGAAGGTCAAGAAAACAATCCAGCAGGTCAGTATGAGCAAGAAGTGGACTTCCAAGCCCGCACTGGACGAGAACGGCAAGCCGATCTCTGAGTGCAAAGGGCAAGCCCGTTCTCAAAAAGTCCTACAGCGTTTTGCAGGACGATTTCTTTCGGTATATGCGCGACGCCGGGTACAGCGATGTGGAGCGCGGTGAACGCGGCAGCTCGGAGGAACACCTGACCGTAACGCAGTTCAAGGTGCAGCGGGAGCAGGCTCGGAAAACAGATCAAAAAAATTCAGAATCAGCAGGTCGATGTGGCAGCCATTGAAAAGATTGAAGCGATGTCTATTCCCTTCTCATCCAAGGTTGCCGTGGAGTGTGACACCTGTCTACGCTTGCGAAAAAGTACATTACAGCCGAGAAAAAGGAATCCAAACTGCAAAAGGCTCTGGACGCAGCAAACAGGTTGATTGCAAAACTTAAGGAAGAGATCGCCGCTTTGAAGCAGGAGCTTTTCGAGTACAAATCCGTTCGCAGCAAGCTCCGCACATCGGACTGGAACGCGAGAATGCAGAGCTTCGCGGGAAAGTGCAACACTATGAAGACGTGATCCAGCGCAATAACCTCTGGCATTTCTTCCGTCCGCACAGAGAAAAAGCGGCATTGCGGGACGATGCCCGCTGATGCCGTGTTGAGCTGAGAAAAACGGATTTTATCGAATGGGAGCGTCCAGATCGAGCAGCGTATCATCTGGGCGCTCTCCATTCAAAAGTCACCCTGCTTTTACAGATGTAGAGCTGAGAAAAAATTTGAAAATGCGCCCGTTTTCGTAGAACAGGCAGAAATGGAGGCATAATGAAAACTGGACTGACTAAGCGGCAGAAAACGACCTGCATCTATTTTGACGAAGCCAGCAAAACCGTTGAAATTCAAACGCACAATACCGCGCTCAAAAAGCGGCTGGCACAGTACGCGGCAGAGCATCCCGACCTGTGCAGGCAAACCGACGATGACGAACAGGGTGGGTTGACTTTCGAGATCGACCGCCGGCGCTTCGGCATTCGATTGACCGCACCGTATTCGGCAGAACGCCGACAGGCAACAAGCGAGCTTGCTAAGAAGAACGGGCTAAAAGGACGAGTATAAACCCATATCAGGTACAACCGCCCGCAGGAGTTTGGATGCTCCTGCGGGCGGCTTTTTTTGGCTTTTGCAGAGAACATCTCACGTTCTGGGGAGATTATCTTGCGAACATTGTCGTTTTGTGCTATAATACAATCAGTCTAAATTTGGAACGGAGAATTGCCTAATTGGTACACCAAAGGAGGCTGTTAGATATGGCAAAAACAGGAACTTTAATCAGTCTTGTTTAGAAATGCATCTGCTCAAAGGCCGGGAGACTTTTTGAGTTTATATGGATCCGCCCTACCAAGGAGTATCAAATGTAAGAGATAATCGTTACTTGGCTGGTGTACCGTTCAATGAATTTGCTGACGCATTGGAAATTCTTAACCGTAAAGGGATCAATTACCTAATCAGCTATGATGGAGTATGTGGCGGTAAAGAGTATGGCGAAGACTTACCAGATAGTCTGCACTGTAAAAAGATAATGCTCAATGCGGGACTCTCAAGTCAGGCGCTTTTGTTGGGGCGCAAGTCTACAACATTTGAGGCGCTATATATTAGTGAAGCATTAATTCCAATTTTTTCACAGTTACCCCAACAATTATCCCTAATGGAGGCAATGGCATGAGCGAGTATTCAAAGGGAGTTCCTTGATCTGTTAGAAAGCGTAACAGCGAAACGACCTCGTACAGTGATACAGCACATTTTGCAGCATGGATATATAACATCTCAAGAGTTAAAGGATCTGTATGGGTACAATCATCCTCCTCGAGCGATTAGAGATGTTCGAGAGTATGGTATCCCATTGGTTACCACAGAGTAACAGGAATAGATGGCAGGAAAATTGCCGCATATAAATTTGGAAATCCAGAAGACGCAAAAAACACTTTATCAAAGGCTGCTGGACGTACGATTTTATCAAGGCGTTGAAACAAGCCCTCATTGAAAAATATGGAGCAAAGTGCTTTATATACCTTGAAGAAATGGATGAAGCAAAGCTTCAGGTTGATCATAGAATCCCATATGAAATTGGTGGGGAGCATGATGAGCAAGATATTGATTATTTTATGCTCCTTAGCCCTTCTGCAAATCGGGCAAAGTCTTGGACCTGTGAACATTGCAAAAATTGGGATACAAAAGATGTGAATTTTTGTATGCGGTGTTTTTGGGCATATCCAGAAGACTATGATCATGTTGCTGGAAAACCAGAGAAAATGATATCAATTATCTTTTCTGGCAATGAGATTGAAGATTATAACAAGTTAATTCGTCTGTCAGGTGAATCTGCAGCGCAAGCAACGATAAAACGAATTTTGCATGAACATTTGAAGTAGGGGGCAAATAATGAGAAAGGCGTTAGTCGTTGGTATCGATAACTATTCACAATGCCCATTACGCGGATGCTGCAATGATGCAGATGAAGTTGCAAAACTTCTTAGTTGCAATGATGATGGCTCTCCAAATTTTGCGGTGAAATTGCAGAAGAATATTTCTACAAAAGCGACTTCTGAGGAAACATATTGAAGAGTGCTTTTCCGGTGATGCTGATGTGGCATTGTTTTATTATTCTGGACACGGGCACATTGATAATGTAGGCGGGTATCTAGTGACACCTGACTTCACACTAATTATGACTATGGCGTTTTCTTTGCAGGATGTATTAAATATTGCTAATGCTTCTCGTTGTAAAGACAAATTATCATCTTGGACAGTTGTCATTCCGGTTTCATGGGAAGTATTAGCACAGCAGGGCAATCTACAGCTGTCATCAACGAAGGAGTTACCATTCTTACTGCAAGTCGATCTATAGAAGCATCTGTTGAAATTAATGGACACGGGTTATTCACATCCCTATTGATTGAAGCGCTATGTGGTAGTGCTGCTGATATTACAGGGTATATTACGCCCGGTGGTATATATGCCTATATTGATAAAGCTTTGGGCCCGTGGAACAACGGCCTGTATTTAAACAAATGTCACTCGATTTACACCTTTGCGAAAAGTAACACCACAGGTTGATATATCTATAATTAGGAGAATTTGCACGTACTTCCGAGTGAAGATGCTGAAATGCCCTTGACCCCTCTTTTCGAACCGACTAATTCATTGGACGTAATGCATGAAGTAATACAACCGTATGCCAATCCCGATAACACCAAGATTTTCTCGGATTTACAAAAACTAGAGGGAATTGGACTGGTCGTTCCCGTTGGTGAAGAGCATATGTATTTTGCGGCTATGCGATCTAAAACATGTGCATTAACTTCAATCGGAAAACAGTATTGGCGATTAGTCAAAGATAAACTAATTTAAGGAGGAGTCTATTATGGCAAAAAACGTACATTTATCAGCTTTGACTACGACCATGATATAGATTTAAAGAATTTGTTGGTAGGTCAAGCCAGAAACCCTGATTCGCCTTTTGAAATAATAGACTTATCGATCAAGCAAACGATCTCTAAGGATTGGAAAGATAGTGCGCGCGTCGGATTAAGGGCTTTGTGATGTGGTTATTGTGATTTGTGGCAAGAGTACAAATTCAGCAACAGGAGTTAGCGCAGAATTGAGAATAGCGCAAGATGAAGATGTTCCCTATTTCCTCCTTTTGGGGACGATCTGATGAGCCTTGTGTTAAACCCATCGCCGATAAGATTTATGAATGGACTTGGGATAATCTAAAGTTGTTAATGGGAGGGGCGCAGATTAAAGTATTCATTTCCCACAAAAAGATTTATGAATGGACTTAACGGTATTACATGATAATAACCAGGAACGGTAAAGTTCAAAAAAAGTTAAATAACTGCACGGATATCATCGTTATAATGTCTGCGATGATGGGTTCCGTTTGAAAGTATTCCGACAGCGACCTTTTTACAAAAATGGACCAGAATTCCTATCCCAACCGTCATTAGAAAATATATTGCTGTGCGAAAAAGTGTTCAGCTCAACCAGATTTAACTTCGCCGCATTCTATGATGTATTAAAACGGCAGCTATAATGTAGACAACTTTAAGGAATGTAGAATGATAGCATCCTTTTTGATAGCAGAAAGTCGGATACCCCGTAGGATTGGGATAATTGGTATAAAATAAAGCCAAATGGAATCAAACGGTCTATACAAAAAGTTTAGATTGCGTTTCTGCTTGGCGAATTTGAATAAGTAACAAGCACCGCAAAAGCGGATACTAGATTGAAAACACCGGATTTTTGAAACGTAGCATAGCAAGTTGATAGCAGAATGCAAACCGGATTTACTTTATTTACTCGCATAGAGCAAGTGACTTATAAAAAATCCTCCATAATCCTGAAAAGGTCTTGCCGATTAGTGAAAATCGGCAAGACCTTTTTGTTATCTCTGAAACAGGCGTTAGCGGCGCAGGGTTTCAAAGGTGGCACAAGGGAAGACAGCCAATGGGTGCGCTCGTAGAAGGAACAACTCTCCGCCGTGATGGAGCGCCACGGGATAGAATGAGAGGGCAACAAGCACCTGTCTGTGGACTACAAGAAAGAGCAGAGGGCGAAAAGAAATCGCCGCCCGGAAACAGTCAAGACGGAGAAAGAAAGCCAGGTGGAGAGCCAGGAGCGGCGGCTGAAAGAACTGGCCCCGGCGGTGAAGGACATGGAGCGGCTGGCGGCAGACTTCTCCGCCGACCCGGAGAAATTTTGCCGGAGGCCGGGACACTGGAGAGCGCCAAGTCCTACTGGGAGAAAAAGGCAACCCCTGCTGGCGAAAATCGTCCAGATATGGAAAACAAGAAACTGCGCCAGATCTCCGCCGACTATACACGGGTCAAGCGGGTCTTTGGCCCGGAGCAGGTAGCGGCGGCGGTGGAGGCCGACAAGCAGAGGGAACAGGCGGAAAGAGGCCGCAAGCGGCCCCGGCACTCCCTTGACCGTGGTGGGCGGTAGAAAATTGCTGCCCCTGTATCAAACGAGTTACACATATTTATGCTTACCTATTGACAAATATCCGAAAGCGGATATAATATGTATGAAACCGGACATTAAGGAGGCCGTGATGAGCAATAAGAAAGCGAGAATGTATGCCTATTTATCTGCGGAAATCACTTCATTATACCATGAAGCGGCTGTAAAGATGGGCATTTCTGATACTGTTTTGAATATCCTGTATGTGCTTTGCGAACAGGATGGCCAGTGTCTCCAGAGCGACATATTCAGACTGACAGGAATCAGCCGTCAAACGATCAACTCGGCGATCCGCAAGTTGGAGAAAGATGGGATCGCCTATCTGAAGCAGGGAGAAGGCCGAAACACAATGGTTTGTTTGACCGAAAAAGGGAAAGATTTTACTTTTGAAAAAAATCCTTCCACTATTTCAAATTGAAGATAAAATATGGGGTGAATGGACAGTCGATGAACAAGATGAATACATATCATTTTCACAAACATACCGGGATTCGCTAAAAAGTACCTAAGTGAAGATTTGTAATCCACTCTGCCCCACACGAAAAGGAGCAGTTATGAACAGAGAAAATAAGCGCAAGCAGTATGAAAAAGGGTACTATAAAACACATGGGTGTAACGATAGTTTTATTTGCAAAGTATGTGGTAGACCAGTGGTACCTACCGGTGCAGGGAGCGACCACCGTAATCATTGCCCAAACTGCCTTTGCAGTTTACATTTGGATATTGAACCCGGAGATCGAGAGGCAGATTGCGGCGGAATCATGGACCCCGTGGGTGTTTGGGTCCGAAAAAATGGAGAGTGGGCAATTATCCACCGATGCAGAAGATGTGGCACACCTAAGTTCAAATCGTGTAGCAGACGACAATCCGATGAAGTTAATGTCTATTGCGATGAAGCCTCTCTTTCCCAACCACCCTTTCCATTGGAGAAGATTGAGGAAATGACCACCCTTATGGGTGGAGATGGACAATTATTTTACGGATAACATTGGAGAGCATTTTCCATTTAGCAACCCCAGTCGGGGCTGTCAATGGTCGGGATGAACGGCGCATTTCATGCGCCGCCATGGACCGCCCTGCCCGGTCTTGTTCTGCAGTCATC
>VOFB01004393.1_pt1 | contig 45586 bp, 56 predicted proteins | sample 5384141 | NCBI WGS metagenome assembly VOFB01 (sample SAMN12384721, study PRJNA508395) | human gut metagenome | isolation source: healthy gut A | host: Homo sapiens | reverse complement strand
TTACCTTGTCATCCGGGCCGTAGTTGCCCGTGCTGGCAGACGGATTGATAATGCCGTTTTCATGCAGCTCAGTAATGTAGGACTTTGCCCAGTGGCCATCAATATCCGAAGCCGCAAAGGCAGCCGGCACGGTACTGACCAGCAGCGCCGCTGTCAGTACGGCGGAAAGGACTTTTTTCAAAGCTATCACCTCTTATTATAATTTACCTTTATTCTACCATTCTTTTGTTTATTTGTGTACTGTTATTTTATCTCGAGACAGGGCTTTTGTCTAAAGAGACGGCCTGCTGCCGGTTTTGGTTCCGCATTTTCGCAGAATTTTCCGGTATTCTCACAGAACATACAATTTCTGCTCTGCCGTTTTGTATATCATTACTCCGCTTCATGGAATCTTTTCACAAATTCGCGCAAAACCCCTTGCATTGACAGCCGGATATTGTATAATTTAGATAGTGGCAATCCGTCGGCTGAAGGCGGCGATGCGCCAACTAACACGATGAGGTGATACCAATGGATTATATGTCGGAATACAAGCGTTGGCTGGACTGCTCTGCCCTCTCTGCGGACGAGCATGCCGAGCTGGCTGCTGTTGCAGATAATCAGGAAGAGATCGAAAGCCGTTTCTTTGCGCCGCTGTCGTTCGGCACAGCCGGTCTGCGCGGTGTACTGGGCGTCGGCCTCAACCGCATGAACCGCTTTACCGTCGGTCAGGCTGCACAGGGTCTGGCAAACCTGATCGTATCGAATGGTCAGGCCGCAATGGACCGCGGTGTTGCCATTGCATACGACTCCCGCCATTTCTCGGCCGAGTTCGCCAAGCAGTCTGCGTGCATCATGGCCGCAAACGGCATCCAGTCGCTGCTGTTCGATGAGCTGCGTCCGACCCCGGAGCTGTCCTTCGCTGTCCGTCACTACGGCTGCATCGCAGGCATCAACATCACGGCTTCCCACAACCCGAAGGAGTACAACGGCTACAAAGGTTTACTGGGAGGACGGCGCGCAGCTTCCTCCGGCCGAGGCAGACGTGGTTGCCAGCGAAATGGCAAAGACCGATATCTTCACCGGTGTAAAAACTGCAGACTACGATGAGTCCGTCAAAAACGGTCTGATCCGTATTCTGTCTAAGGAGACCGACGAGGCTTACCTCGGCGAAGTCATTAAGGTTGCGGTAAATCCGGACTGCGTAAAGCAGGTTGCCGATGAGTTCAAGCTGGTGTACACGCCGTTCCACGGTGCCGGCTACCGTCTGGTTCCCGAGATCCTGCGCCGTCTGGGCTACAAGCACATTATCTGCGAGCCGGAGCAGATGAAGATCGACGGCGACTTCCCGACCGTTAAGAACCCGAATCCGGAGTACAAAAGGAAGGCTTTTACGCTCGCCATCGAGCTGGCAAAGCAGAACGATGTTGATCTGATCATCGGCACCGACCCGGACTCCGACCGTACCGGCATTGTGCTCAAGGACAAGACCGGCGATTATGTCACCCTTTCGGGCAACCAGGTGGGTGTGCTGCTGATCGATTACATCATCACCGCCCGCAAGCTGACGAACACCATGCCTGCCCATCCGGCGGTGCTCAAATCCATCGTTACCACCGAGATGGCACGCGCGGCGGCTGAAAAGAACGGCGTTGAGTGCTTTGATACCTTCACCGGCTTCAAGTTCCTTGCCGAGAAGATCAAGCAGTTCGAGCAGGACGGCTCGCACGAGTACATTTTCGCGTTTGAGGAGTCCTACGGCTACCTGTGCGGCGATTATGCCCGCGACAAGGATGCCGTTACCGCTTCCATGCTGATCGCCGAGATGGCGGCTTACTACCGCACCCAGGGCAAGACCCTGTACGACGCAATGGAAGAGATGTACGAAAAGTACGGCTGCTACTGCGAGCAGACCATTTCGATCGTTATGCCGGGCGTTTCCGGCCTGCAGCGCATGAAGGAGCTCATGCAGGAGCTGCGCGACAAGCCGCTGACTCAGATCGGCACCCACAAGATCGATTACACCCGCGACTATATGCCGGGCACCCGCACCTGCATGGCAGACGGCAAGTCCGAGCCGATGGAGCTTAAGGGTCAGAACGTGATGTACTACGAGCTCGAGGGCGGCACAACCTATCATCCGTCCGTCCGGCACCGAGCCGAAGGTCAAGGTTTACATCATGGCCAAGGGCGAGAACAAGGCCGAGGCCGCAGAAAAGGTCGAGGCTCTGACCGCTGCAGCGAAGGAAATCGTAAAGTAACTGAGGCAACACCGCAGTAAAAATCCAGCAACGCTGAATGCAGCCGAATTCCGGTTCGGCTGCATTTTTCCGAATCACCTTGAAAATTATTATACCTTAATTATTTTAGGGGAACAAAAATATGATCAAACGCATTATTTCCTGTATTGTAAGCACGGTCATCGTGCTCGGTGCCACCATCGCGTATGACCGCACGCCTGCATGCCGCATTGCCGTGATGGAGCAGGTGCCGACACAGCTGGCTTCCGTTCTGCCGCGTGCTGCCTCCTACGAACTGGAGCTGCGCACGGAGGAAGGCAACCGCAGCTACACGGTCAACTGCCATGACAAGGACGGCAGCACCTTCCGCTCCTACACCATGCAGACCGTGGAAGGCGAGGAAGAACCGCTCAACTTCACCTATACGGACTACACCTACGACGAAAACGGCAACTGCACGGATGCTATCACCACCGACAAGACCAACAACTCCACTTTGGAATACCGCCGCAGCTATGACGACAAAAACCGCGTTCTGCGCACGGAAAACTACGAGGACGGCGAACTTTCGGCCTCCTCCGAGACGGTTTACACCGAGGTTGACAACGGTCAGTCCTCTGCCGTCAACACGGTTTACGACGCAGACGGCAACGAGCTGATGGTCGTCCGCATGGGCATGAACACCAACGGCGACGTGCTGTCCTCCCGCACCTACGAGGGCGAGGACAATATCACCTCCTCCACCGACAACCGCTACGACAGTCAGGGACGGCTCATCCAGTCGGTCACCGTAGACGAGAGCGGCATCGTGTTCGAAGTGCTCACCGTGTACTCGGTGGACGGCAAAACGCAGACCACCCGCTCGACCATCGAAGGCGGCACCCTCTCGACCGATACCCGTACCTTTGATGATAACGGCAATCTGGTCTCCATGCACCAGACCGACAGCGACGGCTACGCAAGCGATACCACTTATACACAGTTTAAGTGACCTGTCGCGGAACTTTAATCCGCAGTGAAAACCACCCGTTCGGGTGGTTTTTCCTTTTTTTCGGACATACTATTATCAGCTATACACCGACCATTTCTCCCTATTTGTCGGTTTTCCGCTAAACTCCTGCAAAATTCCTGTCTGGATATTGCTTTTTCTCGGTCAAACAGCTATAATCGCTATATGCGTATCAAGACTGTGTCAACAGAGCACAGCTATAGAGAAATAGATCGGAGGTGCGCTATGCGCATCATTATTGTAGGCTGCGGCAAAGTCGGCTCGGGAGCTGGCCGGACAGCTCAGCGCGGCCGGACACGACCTGACACTGATTGACCTGTCCGAACGCCGTCTGGATGAACTGTCCAACACATACGACCTTGCTACAGTAAAGGGCAGCGGCACCAGCTATCACGTTCTGCGTGAAGCCGGCGTGCAGGATACCGACCTGCTAATCGCCGTTACCACCCATGACGAAATCAATCTGCTTTCCTGCCTGATCGCTCGTAAAGCATCCGGCTGCCACGCCATTGCGCGTGTGCGCGATCCGGAATATGTATCCGACCTCGGCTTTATCCGCGATGAGCTGGGTATTTCGATGGTCATCAACCCCGAGCTGTCCACCGCGCGTGTTGTTTCGCGTCTGATCCGCTTCCCATCGGCCATCCGCGTCAGCACGTTTGCCCGCGGACGCATCGAGCTGCTCGACCTCAAAATCCCGCACGAGTCCCGCCTGGACGGTATGGCGGTCTGCGAGGTCAATCCGCTGCTCCGCACGGACGTGCTGCTGTGTATGGTCCGCCGCGACGGTCAGACCTATATTCCCAAGGGCGACTTCATCCTGCGCGAAAACGACAACATCACGGTTATCATTCCGCCGCACGAGCAGAGCGAATTTTTCGAGAAGGTCGGTTTGCCGGTCAAGCGCATTTCCTCTGCGATGCTGGTCGGCGGCGGCAAAATCTCGTACTTTCTTGCGAAAATCCTGCTGAATTCCGGCATTGCAGTCAAGATTATCGAAAACAAACTCGAACGCTGCGAAGCACTGTCCGAAATGCTCCCGAACGCGACCATCATCTACGGCGACGGCACCGACCGCAACCTGCTCGATGAGGAGGGTCTGGCAACCTGTGAGGCCTTCGCGGCTCTCACCGGCATGGACGAGGAGAACATCCTGCTTGCGCTGCACGCCGGCCGTCATTCCCGTGCGAAGCTGTTCACCAAGGTCAACCGTGTGAACTTTGAGGAAGTCATTGCCAGCATGCCGATCGGCAAGGTGATTCGCCCCAAGCAGACCACCGCCGAGCTGATCAGCCAGTACACCCGCGCGATGCAGAACTCGATGGGCTCCAACGTGGAGACCCTGCATCAGCTGGACGGCGCAGAAGCGCTTGAGTTCCGTGTTGCGGCGCACCATCTCACCGGTGTTCCCCTGCAGTATATGCCGATTCGTCCGGATGTTCTGCTATGCTGCATCAACCGCAGAGGCAAGCGTATCATTCCGCGCGGCCACGATGTGCTGCATGAAGGCGATACGGTTATCGTCGTTTCCACCTTCGAGGGCATGAACGACCTTCAGGATATCTTCCTGCCGACAGCCGGAGGGCGCGAAAAATGAATTTCGCAATCGTTCGCTATCTGATCGGCTGGCTGATGGGCATTGAGTCCCTGTTCCTGCTGCTGCCCGCATTTACCGCGGTCATTTACCGTGAACCCGAGCTGCCTGCCTATATCGCCACCGCACTGATTTGTATGGTCGGCGCAGGCATTCTGTGTGAATACAAGCCGAAAAACACCAAGTTCTACGCACGCGAAGGCTTTGTGGCAGTCGCGCTGTGCTGGCTGGTGCTGGCCGTGACCGGTGCCCTGCCGTTCGTGCTCAGCCGCGAGATTCCGTTCGCAGTAGATGCGATTTTCGAGGCCGCATCCGGCTTTACCACCACCGGCGCTACCATTCTCGGCGATGTGGAGGCGCTTTCGCATGCCTCTATGCTATGGCGCTGCCTGATGCACTGGGTCGGCGGCATGGGCATTCTGGTGTTCATGCTGATCGTCCTGCCGCTGGCAGGCGGTCAGACCATTTATCTGATGCGCGCGGAAAGCCCGGGACCCTCGGTCTCCAAAATATCGCCGCACATGCGCGATACCGCGCTTATCCTGTACGCGATTTACTTTGGACTGACCGTTCTGCAGATCATTCTGCTGCTGTTCGGCGGCATGCCAATGTTCGACGCCATCTGCGTTTCGCTCGGCACGGCAGGCACCGGCGGCTTCGGCAACTGGAATAATTCCATCGCGCACTACGACAGCGCCTACCTGCAGAATGTCATCTCGGTCTTTATGATCCTTTTCGGCATCAATTTCAACGCGTATTTTCTGCTTTTGACCCGTAAATTCAAGCAATTGTTCAAAATCGAGGAGATTCGCGTGTACCTCGGCGTGATTGCCGTATTTACCACGCTGATCGCCTTCAACGTGCGCGGTTGCTTCGGTTCGCTGCGCGAGAGCTTCCACCATTCCCTGTTTCAGGTTGCGTCTATCATCACGACCACCGGTTTTTCAACCGTGGACTTTAACCAGTGGCCTGCATTCAGCAAGCTGCTGCTTGTGCTGCTGATGTTCATCGGCGCGTGTGCCGGTTCGACCGGCGGCGGCATGAAATGCTCGCGCATCCTGCTGCTGTTCAAGGGCGTAAAGAAGGAAATGATGTCGCTGATTCATCCGCGTCTGGTGCGCGTGCATAAAATGGACGGACAGCGCGTCCAGCATGAGGTCATGCGCTCGGTCAACGCCTTTCTTGTGGCATATCTGCTCGTCATTGCCACTTCCATCCTCATTGTCAGCCTGCACTGTGAGGATATGGTAACCAGCTTCACCTCGGTCGTTACCTGCATCAATAACGTCGGTCCGGGACTCAATCAGGTCGGTCCTGCAGCCAACTTCGGTGCACTGCACCCGCTGAGTAAAATCGTGCTGACTTTCGATATGCTCGCCGGTCGTCTGGAGCTGTTCCCCATGCTTCTGCTGTTTGCGCCGGAAACGTGGAGAAGAAACCGATAAAACTGCCGCTAAACGTATACCGTTTAGCGGCTTTTGCCGATGTCGAACGACCACGAATCATTCCGGTGCTCTACCAACACACCCGAATCATCGCGGCAGAATATGTCGAGATGGGGGTTTTCCGGTTGCTCATGGGTATCTATCTCTTTGGGTAACACGATGGTGCTTTTTCTGTCTGACAATAGCCTGCCACGGGATCTATCGGTTGACAAATACGTCTTATCCGCAGCCCTTCACAGTTTTAATCTATCGACAGATGCTTTTTCAGTGCCTTCACATAGGAGTCCGCATAGCGGCTGAATACCACGTTTTTCTTGCGGATGAGACCGATGCGCATGCTGCCTTCCATCTCGAGCGGCCGCGCGATAATGCTCGGACTGTTCAGCTTGCGGTCGATAATGCCCGAGCTGACCGTAAAGCCGTTCAGTCCGATCACCAGACTGAACAGTGTTGCGGTCGCGGACCTGAATGGTTTTCGGCATGTCGAGCATGCTGAGCAGTTCCTCGGAAAAATAAAAGGAATTGCGGTCTCCTGCTCAAAAAATCAGATACGGATAGGGCTTCAGTTCATCGAGCGTGATGCACTTCCGGTCTGCGAGCGGATGGTCCTTATTGATGAACACATGCGGTGCGGCAGTGAACAGTTCCTCGAACACGAGCTCACTTTTTGCGCAGCAGCTTGAGAGCACGGTTTCGTTGCTCTCGGACAAATACAGCAGACCCAGCTCGCTTTTGCCCGACGCCACATCATCAATGATCTCACCGGTCTGCGTTTCCCGCAGGATAAAACCGTACTGGTCCGCGTCGTACTCCTTGACAACCTCGACGAATGCGTTCACCGCGAACGAATAGTGCTGACATGACACGCAGAACTTGGGCACGCGCTTTTTGCCCACGCCGAAGTGCTCCTGCATGATGTCTGCCTGCTCGAGCAGCATGCGCGCAAACGAAAGCAGTTCCTCGCCCTCCTGCGTGACGGTTACGCCCTTGTTTGAGCGCACAAAGGCGGTAACGCCCATCTCCTTCTAAATTGTGAATCGCGGCGCTCAAACTCGGCTGCGAGAGAAACAGCCGCTCGGCGGCGTCCGTGATGTTGCCGCATTCGGCCACAGTGACAAGATAGGTCAGCTGCTGCAGGGTCATAGGAAAAACCTCCGGAAAATAATCTGTATTTATTGTAGCATGTCTGTGCGGAAATACAATGCGGTTTCCTATCTATTCCCGCAATTTCATGCTATGATAGAGACAAAGGAGAGCGTAAAAATGAAAAATGTACTGTTTTACGGCGATTCCAACACCTGGGGTTATCAGGGCGACGATCCCATGCACCGTCTGGACGCGGACAAGCGTTACACCGGTGTGGTTGCGGCTCAGTTCCCGGACGTGCACTTTATCGAGGAAGGTCTGTGCGGACGCACCATCTGCAGCACCGACCCGATTGATTACGGCCGAAACGGCATGGCAATGCTGCCTGCCCTGCTGGCAACGCACGATCCGCTCGACGTGATCGTTATCATGCTCGGCACAAACGACAGCAAGGCAATGTACGGCCACTCGCCGTTCACCATCAGCGATGCCATGGACCGCACGATCAAGCTGATGCAAAGTCCGCTTTTATGGTCAAATACCATGCAGAAACCGCAGATCCTTCTGGTTGCACCGCCGAAAATGGGCGAAAACCTTGCAGACAGCGTCTACTACGGCATGTTTGACGAAAGCAGTGCCGCACTCATCCGTGCTCTGCCCGCACGGTTCCGCACGCTGGCAGAAAAGTACGGCTGCGCCTTCGTGGACGGCTCGGCTGTCACGGCGGCAAAGTGCTCGGACCAGATTCATCTGACCGCAGAGGAGCACGCCGTGCTCGGCAGGCTCATTGCGGACAAGCTGCGCGAGCTGCTTTAACCCCCTGCCCGAAATCATTTGTCATCTTTTTCCCCGGTTTTGTCACCTGACAAAACCGGGGTGTTTTTTGCCGCATTTTATCCACAGCCTGTTGATAATTCCTGTGGATTGTGTGTCATTTTTGCAGAATTTACGCGTAGTTCGCTCTGTTTTTCCTATCGGTGTATTTCGTGTCGAAAATCGGACATTTCGTGTGCCAGACCGCACAGCAGGCTGCAAAGCTGCTATGATAAACGCAGGCAATTTTCAGTCTCTTTTTCTGCAGGCGCGGCTCGTTCCACCGCACCGCAGAATGGGAAAAGGAGGAATATACCATGAAATTCAAACGCGGCATAAGCCTTGCTCTGGCACTGGCTCTTATCGCCGGCATAGGCGGCCCGCTTGATATCCGCGCAGCGGCGGCGGATACCGGCAGCTCGGACGCGCTTGCGGCGCTCGGTATTGATTCGAGCAAAGCGCCCGACGGCTTTAATGCCAACGACCCCAGCAACCCATACGGGCGCAATACCATCAAGGTTACGCCGGTGTACGAGCTGTATACCGTTGGTCTGACAAGTGATGTTCTGCCGTCGGATAAAATCGACCTGGACAAGCGTGAAAGCGCAGAGAAATGCGATACAAGCGTTTCCCAGTCCAACCAGAAGGACAATACCCTTCAAAGCACGCTGTACGGCAATGATGATAACACATCTACCAAGGCTCAGCAGTTTTGAGCGCTCAGAAGCAGAACCAAACTATTTCTGAGGGTAAAACCACCTCTACCGGCACATACGCACAGTTCCCGGTGGGCAGCAAGGGCAATGACGGCTATGCCACCAAGGGCTATCTGACCGTCATGACCAATGCGTCTACCAAGCTGAAAGATGGCACGGATTACGCCATGGCAGACGTAGCCGCAGGCCATTTCACCTCGAGCAGTGACGCCAAGTCCTCGCAGACGGTCATGGTTTACGCCGGTGACCTGAGCGCGAAAGGCGGTCTGTATCTGCGATTTGGCGATGCAGAATCCGGCAAGTACGGCAAGCCGATCACGCTGCTGGACACCAGCAAGGAAAGCGGCAACCCGAATCTGACCGACACCAGCGACGAAGGCAGCACGACTGCCAAAAAGGTCGAAAACTTCGCAGAAAACCCGTATCAGCTGAAAAACTACCTGCAGGTAGCTACCGGCGACTGGGACAACGACGGTAAGGACGAGGTTGCGGTCTATGTGCCGGAGGTCGGCAATTCCCGCATTGAGATTTACGACCTGCAGACTAACGATTACTCAATCCCTCTAACTGGAGACAGGCGTGGACGTACTTCTTCCGTGAGGGCAGTGTCGTTTCCAACATGATCTCTCTCGTCAGCGGTGACGTCAACCAAGACGGCGTAGACGATCTCGCCTGCACCTGGGGTTACTACTACGGTCCGCAGCAGAACGCGGGCTCGCGTGCCGTTGTAATGTTTGGCTCCACGAGCGCGCACATGCTGCAGAGTTCGCAGGAATTCCCGCTGACCTACGAGGGCAGCAATCTGGTCCGCGCATCCTTCGCCTTCGGCGATATGACCGGCGGCGGCAAAACGCTGATTCTGGCGGCTCAGTCGGATGCCGACCTCAAGGCAAATAAGCAGAATACACGCTATGTAGGTTTGTACGCATGGAACGGCGTCACCTTCCAGCCGTCTGTTTCGCAGAATTTCGATCTGTTCTCCAAGGATAAGGACGGAAACTATATTTACAGCGCAATGCAGAATCACATCGAAAACGGCACCGACGTTTTCCGTTCTCTGCCGCTGTGCCCGGCCAATACGGCGATTATCTCCCGTCCGACCGCAGGCGAAAAAGGCGATGACGGCAAGACCAGCGATCTGCTGTACTTTGACAGCCTTGTTATCTCCTGCGATGAGAATGGTCTGAATATCAAGCAGGCGCTTGACAACACGGCCGCTATGCCGGACGAGGACTACGTTGAGTACGATGCATCCGCAGGCTCTGTGACCACCGCGGTGGATAAAGACAACAACACCGCAGGTTCGGGTACGCTGTTCACACTGACGCAGACCATGTCCAAGGATGAGGACAAGCAGTCTGAATCCTACAACGTCACCGGTAAAGTTCCCCAGTACGCAACCCGTTATTATTACAAGAGCTGGTGGCATAAACTGTTCCGCAAAAGATCTTCCTATCAGGCTTTTGTCGGCTATGTAGATGCTACTACATCGCAAACAACACCTTACACCACCCGCACGCCGGGTACAACCAGACTTTCGACCGTCAACCTGTTTGACGGCTCTCAGCCGGTAAAACCGATGTCAACAGCTCGTACACGCTCTGTCTCGCCAACACGGACGACGATACCAGCTACATGACCTACACCGGCAAGCACTATTACACCTACTCCGACCCGCAGGTTCTGGCGGTACTGGCTTCACCTCCGTACTTCTCCGATCTGCTCGACCGCGATGACCTGTCCGGCAACTATGCCGAGTCCTCCACCACCTACTCGAGCATGAAGGGCACCGAGAACGGCACCAGCTCCTCCTCTACCATCTCGGTCGGCGCATACGTCTCCTTTGAGCAGGAATTCTCGGTATTCGGCGTTAAGATCGGCAGCGTTGAGGCGGAAGCCGCCTTTACCTCCGGTTTCACCTACGAGACCGAGCACACCTCCTCGCTCGAGCAGTCCATCACCTACGAGACAACCTCCGGCGAGGACAGAGTGGCGTTCTATTCCATCCCGATGGAGATTTACGAGTACACCTCCTACATCCCGGACGGAACAGGCAAATACACTAAAGTAACCTCCACCGTTTCCATCCCGCACGAAGCCTCGATCGGTCTGATCGACCTGTCCGACTACGAAAATATCGCCGAGGATTACAGCGTTCTGCCATCCATTTCGGGCAGCGTGCTGACGCATACGATCGGTGATCCGTCCAGCTATCCGACCAAGGAATATGCAGGTTCCAAAGGCTTATGAAGGCAAGCCGGCTAAGGTTGACTTCACCGCGGCAGGCGGCGGCTCCGGCATCACGCAGGAGATCAGCTTCTCCACCTCGGACAGCAAAAACTACACCAACACCACCTCTATCGAAACCAAGGCCGGTGCAGGTGCAGGCGGCGTAACCGCAGGCGTAGTGGCAGGTTCGGAACGCTCTGCCGGCAAGGTGTCTGTCAACACCGCAGGCGGTTCGTTCTCCGGTTCGCTACAGAACATGCCGATTGAAGCCAAACCGTACGGCTACGGCATGAACTGGCGTATTTTCTGCTACAACTACCGCAGCGGCAATCAGGCGTTCCCGGTTGTTACCTACGCGGTAACCGAGCCGCAGGCTCCGTCTCCGCTGCCGGAGGATTTTGAGCAGGATGTTGCGAAAACCACCGATGATTCCGTCACCCCTGACCTGGACCTACGACAAGATTGTTTCCGGTTTCCAGCTGTACCGCTACTACAACTTCCCGGACGGCTCCGGACGCAAGGAACTCGCATTTGTGCCGTTCACCGATGGTGAGCGTCACGATGACGGCACCTACACCTTCAGCTACACGGATAAGAACCTGTCTCCCCTATACCGAGTATGAGTATCAGATTCAGACCCGCAACAACAACAAGGCTGAGCAGCAGCGCAAGAGCATTTACAGCGAACCGCTGACCTGCCGCACCAAGACCACAGCAGGCTATCCCGATATTTCGGTAACGATTGACGGCAAGGAGAAGCAGACGGTTCTACCGATCTATCCGGATTCTCTGGCAACCGCAACGGTTAAGTATAACGGAGACAATAAAAATCCGGACGGCGGCAAGTACAACAGCGTAAGCTATCAGTGGCAGAAGCTGAACAATGGTTCCTGGACCGAGATTGCCGGCAGCGTTTCCGATACGCTGAGCATCGAAAACGCCGGTTCTGCCGACAAGGGCACTTACCGCTGCCGACTGAATGTGCTCTACTTCGACAACACCGCCCAGAAGGAGTTCAGCATTTCCGCTTACTCGCCCGAAATCACCACACGGTACAGCAAACGTACGCCCAAGTGTGAGCTGAATGTTACGGCGAAGAATGTACAAAAACGACAACACTGATCAGTTTGACCGCACGCTGCACATCAGCGCTAAAATGAGTTCCGCGTCTGCTACCTCCACCATCCCGACCGGCACGCTCAGCTTCCTGATTCGCGGCACGGACTTCTCTACCACAGTTGCGGCTGAGATTGACAAAACCGGCAAGGTTACAAAGGATGTTATTGTGCCCGCAGACGGCGCCTACACGGTTACCCCATATTATCCGGGCAGCTATGTATTCAAGGATATGAGCAACGCGGAAGGCCAGATGGTTCTCGTTGGCGAGAACGCGACCGGCTATCAGCTAACGCTCACCAACGGCAAGGATAACAACAGCGTCACCCGCTTCACCTACGGCGATACGGTAACGCCGTCGCTCTCCCGCATGACCCAGAGTTCGAATAATCTGGAAAAGATCAGCGCAACCTTCAAGTATGTGGTTGCCGGTTCCGAGGATTCGCATCCGCTGACAAAGAACAATAAGCTGAATGCCGGCACTTACACGCTGTATGCTTATGTAAACGGCGAAACCAAGCCGGTTGCAGAAACTGAGTTTACCGTTGTTCAGCGTGCCGTTACGCTGCGCGTTGTCACCCGAAGGACGGCGTTGATCAGACTCTGGTCAATCCGAGCACCCAGCTTTCTCTCTCGGCAGACACGAAAACATGACTGCTGATGAGATTGCCAAACTGAAATTTGGCTATACCGCAGTCAACACCGCAGGCAACGAGGTAACGCTCGCGCCGAAAATTGCGCCCAGCAACTACACGGTTTCCCCGTGCAAGACCGATGAGACCAACGAAACGCTGTACAACAACTATGAATTTACCTTTATCCCCGGCGTTTACACGGTAAACGGCACGACTTACATCCTGACCCTCAAGGCTGAGGACTTCGGCGAAGGCGCAAACAGGCACTCTGTCGGTTCTGCGTCGATCATTACCGCAGGTCTGAATGCCGGCAAGGCGGATGACGGCAGTGCAATCTCCAGCTTTACCGCAGACACCGATGTTACCCTGACCGCTACGCCGGATGCAGGTTATGCAGTTGACCATTGGACCTACGGCGGTCAGACAATTAAGGATGGCAGCGGTAATCCCATCACAGCAAACAGCGTTACTATCAAAACAGGTGCAGCATCCGCAATCGTTTCAGTATTTTTCAAGACCACCGATACCAAACTGAATGCTTCCGTTCAGAATAAGCAGGGCGGTACACTCAAATGCACGGATGAAGATGGCTCCGAAAGCCTCAAGAACTTCCCGGCTTACATTGCCAGCGGTGCAAAGTTCAACTTCACCGCAACGCCGAATACCGGCTGGCACTTCAAGCAGTGGATTCTCGCGAAACGCGGTGCAAACAGTTATCCGTCCGGCACCCCGCACGATAACGGCTCCAACACGCTCTCTGTTGAGGTTGGCGTGCAGGATATTGATCTGGCTGCCGTATTCGAGCGCGACAGCTACACGCTGACGTTGGAAGGCGAACTGACCGCAAGCTATCAGACGGTTGATCCGAACGATACCTCCAAGACGCTCACCAAGTCTCTCAAGAGCGGCGAAAGCGTCACCGGCGATACGGAAATTACGGTAGCGCCCAAGGCAGGCTATGCTGCCGCCACGGGCGAGACCTATCAGGTGAACGGCAAGGCTGTTGAAGCAGGAAAGCTCAACGCTGGTGGCAGCTATACCTTCCCCATCACCGAGAACACCAAGGTTTCGCTCAAGACCGACCGTGCCGCATTTGCGATTACCACACCGGAAATGGAGCATGGCACGATCATTGCAACCGTAGACGGCGAAGCTGTGGACGATCTGTCCAAGATTCCGGCGGCAGCAAGGTTGAGCTGCAGGCACGCGCAGACCGCGGCTGGCATTTCAAGAACTGGGTTGTAAACGGTACTGCTCAGGATGAAGCTGCGGCAAAGACCAACGGCACTTACACCATCAGCGAACTGGCCGGCAATCTGTCCATCAGCGCTGAATTTGCCCAGAGCGATTCCTACACCGCCAAGGCCACCGCTGCAGCCGGCAACGGCACCGTAAAATACACGCTGTATGATATCTACGGTGAGAAAGTTGAGACCAAGGCTATGCCTGCAGGAGGCGTAACCATCTATAAGGATGAGGAAATCACCTTCCATGCAGCGCCGAAGACTGGCTATCAGGTTGAACAGTGGGAAGTAAACGGCAAAAAAGACTGCCGGAAACTCCAAAACCAATCCGGAAGGCAAAATCCGTGCGGACAAGAATATTACTGCGACCGTATACTTTAAGGTTACGGCAAGCTATCAGCTTACTTTCGGCACCACTGATACGAACGGCCATCTGACCGCCAAGATTGGCGACACCGCGATTAACTCTCAGACCAAGCAGCCGAACGGCAGTGAAATCACCTTCACTGCAGCACCGAACACCCAAAAGATGGTCGAAAAGTGGACGGTTACCCAGGGTGACATTACCGCAGCAGAAAACGATGCTGCTGTACAGGTTGATGGTGTAAATCTTGTCGATCAATTTATATTCACACACTCGATGACAACCAGACCATCCGCGTTCACTTCACCGACCTTGTACAGTACGATGCCAAGATTTCCGGCACGAACGGCACCGGCAAATTCACCTACACCACGCCGATTCAGCCGAACGACACCGGTGCAGTCAACAGCGCATCCGCTCAGGTTCGCAAGAACGGCACGGTCAAGCTGACGCTCGCACCGAGCGCAAACTGTGTCGGCACCGCCGAGGAAATCAAGTCCGAACTCCAGAAGGCGGCTCCGAATGCCGTTGTTTCCGTAACCGAGAAGGACGGCAGCTTTGAAGCGGTTATCCGCAACGTAACGGAAGCTCTGGCGGTCAACACCGACAATCTGTTCCACAAAACTTACACAATTACGGCCGGCAAGACCGAAAACGGCAGCGTTTCCGCTTCTGCGGCACGCGCCAAGGCTGGCGACAAGGTAACGCTCACCGCTGCACCCGCAAGCGGCTATCAGCTGAAAACCCTGACGCTGACACCGGAGACCGCGCTCGACAAGACGGTTTCCGCGTCCACCCTGACCTACACCTTCACCATGCCAGCGAATGACGTTGCAGTTACCGCGACCTTTGCCGTCAAGCCAAGCAGCGGCGGCGGCGCAGGCGGCGGCGGTGGAGCAAGCGGCGGCGCTGTTGCACCGGCTCCGACCGACAGCGGCTCGTCCTCCATTACCGCGCCGGACGGCACCAAGGTTCCCGCAACGGTTGAGGTAAAGAACGGCACCGCAGCGGTTTCCGCCGACAGCTCTAAGCTGACTGCGGTTTCCGGCAAGGATTCGCTGACGCTTGACCTGTCCGCAGATTCCACCGTACGCACGGTATCGCTCACCGGAGATGTGGTAGCTGCTCTCGCCGGTGCAAAGAACGGCGCAGCGCTTACCCTGCCGAACGGCACGGTTGCACTCGACCATGAGACGCTGACCGCACTCGGCAGCGCCGCACAGGCCGACGGTATGGCAAGTATTTCGATCGCTTCCGCTGACAAGTCCTCCCTGACGGACGCACAGCGCAAATACCTGCCGAAGAACGGCACCATCCTGAACATTTCTGCGCAGGTGCAGCCGAAAAACGGCACTGCAACCCGCATTCATGCGCTGAACGGCACGGCTTCGGTTTCTGTAGCATACAGCCTCAAGAGCGGCGAGAACGCCGCGCATCTGGTTGCATACTATCTTGCTGAGGACGGCTCGTTCGAAAAGCTGCCTGTCATTTATGATGCAGCGACCGGAAAGGCTACCTTTAAGACCACCCACTTCTCCACCTTCGTTATCACCCACGAGTACAGCAGCGACTTCTCCGATGTCAATCTGCGCAAGTGGTTCTACAACGAGGTCAACACCGCACTCGAGAACGGCTGGTTCAAGGGCCTGACCGCGACCAAGTTCGGTCCGGATGACGGCATGACCCGCGCAATGCTGGTTCAGGTGCTCTACCGCATGAGCGGCAGCAAGGCCGCTTCCACCGCACAGTTCACCGATGTGGCGGACGGCAAGTGGTACGCGGAAGCCATCGCATGGGCCTCCGAAACCGGCATCGTCAACGGCTTCACCGACGGCAGATTCCAGCCGGATACGCTGATCACCCGGGAGCAGCTGGCGGCCATCCTGTACCGCTACGATACCTATCGCGGTCATACGCCGCAGGGCAGCGCAGCACTCGATGGCTACGCAGACGCGGCTTCTGTCGAGTCGTGGGCTGCTGAAGCAATGAGCTGGGCGAACGGCAACGGTCTGGTAACCGGCGTTACCCCGACTACGCTCGTGCCGAACGGCACCGCAACCCGTGCTCAGGTAGCGGTTATCCTCAGCCGCTACACCGACCAGTAATCCCATCCGATCCATACCACCCAACGGATATGGTATGAACAACCGCCCTGCAAGGGCAGACAATACCGACAGCGCCTGAAAACGCACACAAGCGACACCAATCGAAATATGGTGTCGCTTGTTTTTTGCTTCTCACCCGGAATACGCTCACGCGAGAACGAATCGAACAGCCGCGCAGAAATTCCATGCTCATATATCAGTTTCTTTCCTGGCGTGATATACTCTGCCAACCGAATCGCAAGTATTTTCAGGCTCGCGGCTCATTATATCGTACACCATGTTCTATATTTGCATAATACTGTGCAAATTCGACTTATTTTGATTTACAACGTCGTTGCAGGGTGATATACTGAAATTACCATATAAGATGCGCCGGATTATGCTTTGAGGAGAATGCTATAATGACCATGAATGACCCGCTGCTCCGCACGGACAGCTATGCAAAAATCTTCCTGTATAACACCCATGAAACCGTCGCCTGTGTGCCGCGCCACACCATCCGCATGCGCGATAAAGTGCGCCCGGACAAGCTGCGCGAAGCCGTCGAGCAGGCACTGCTGCGCTTTCCGCACATGATGCTGACCGCCGAGCCGACCGAGACCGCGTTCCGCTACCGCCGAAACGTGCAGCCTGCCGTAGTGCTGCCGTTCGACGGCGTATCCACCCGCTACACCATCGGCTCCAAGGATACGAACGGATACTTATTTCTCGTCGGCTACCACGACAAGACCATCTATATGGAGTATCAGCACTCTATCTCAGATGGACGCGGATTCGAGGAGTTTATCCGCTGTGTACTGTTCCAGTACCTGAAAAAAACTGCGGTTTCCCGGTTGAGAATGACGGCTCTGTGCGCGGCATGGATACCCGCTGGTCTCCTGAGGAGAGCGCAAACGGCTACGAGCAGCTGGCAGACCGTGAATTTTCGCCGGATGGCATCTGGAAAAAAGCCGGAGGCTGTTCATGCCCCCGAGGTACAGTGGGGCGCTGACGGCTCCGAGGTCGTCACCGAGGTGACGTTTCCGTTTTCTCAGCTGCACGATTACGCAAAGTCCATCGGCGTCAGTCCGCTGTCTGTACTGGCTCCGCTGATGATGAAAGCGTTTGATGATAAGTTCGGCGGAACGGACAAGCCGGTTATCGCGGAGATTCCGGTCGATCTGCGTCCGCTGCTGCCGACGCTTACCACGCGGTATTTTATTTGCTTTATCGATCTGCCGGATTTTGCGGAGGACCGCGATCTGCCGAATGACGAGGTGTGCCGGCGCCCGAAGGCGTTTTTGAAGGATCAGATGCAGCGCGAACAGCTGCTCTATCGTGCAAAAAGCCGCCGCAGACCGCTGTGAATTGCTGCATGAGGCAGACATGCCGCTCGCGGAGAAAATGCAGGCGGCACAGAAGGTCACGACTGATTTTGTGCTCGAGGACAGCTTTCTCATTACCAATGTCGGCCGGTTCGCCCTGCCGGAAAGCTGCCGTCCATATGTACTGATTACGGCGCAATCCTGCCGTGTGCTGTGCAGCCGTTTGCGCTGCTGATCTCGTCGTATGGAGATAAAATGAAACTGTCCGTTGCGCAGCGCGACCACGATATGCAGGTTGTCGAGGATTTGTGCGCCGGTCTGCGGCAGCTTGGCATCCAGCCAGAAACACTCAGCTATCCGTTTGTGGTGACACGGTATAACGGACTTGAGTGCGGGATGTAAGTTCAAAACTGTAATTTCAAAAGCGAAACGCTCAGCTACCAAACGATAGCTGAGCGTTTTCGCTTTTTTATCCAAGCCGCGCGACTGTGTAGCCGACATACAGACCGGCACCGGTCACAAGTGCATTCTCGTCCACATCGAAGCCGCCGTTATGGTTGGTGATCATCGTGTGCGGCAAATCCGGATTGCCGGTGCCAAGATACGCATATGCGCCCGGCTTATACAGCTCAAACTCGGCAAAATTATCGCCGCTGAGCGACAGCTCACGGTCTGTGACAACGTGTCCTTCTCCGAGCAGCTCGTCCACGACCCGAGCAGCTTCCTCGCACACCTGCGGGTCATTGACGAGCGCAGCGGCAAAGTCCGTCCACTCGACTTCCGCCGTGCCGCCGTACAGCGCCGCAATGCTCTGCGCGGTCTCACTGACCTGTGCACGGACGCGGTCGCGGCTCTCCTGCGAAATGGTGCGCGTTGTGCCCTCCATTTCAGCAAATGCTGCCACGGCGTTGTAGGTCGTGCCTGCATTCAGCTTGCCGATACCGATGATGACCGGCTCGGTCGGTGAAGTGCGGCGCGTAACCAGTCCCTGCACTGCCACGACAATCTGGCTGGCGATGTACAGCGCATCTACGCCCAGATGCGGCGTGGAAACATGCGTGGACTTACCGTGCACACGGATGCGGAAATGATCGACTGCGGCGTTGTTGATGCCCGGTTTGAGTCCTACCGTGCCTGCCTCCAAATCATACGCGGTGTGCAGACCGAACACGCGCTCGGCACCATCCAGCACACCGGCTGCGACAAACGGCTTTGCACCTTTTCCGATTTCCTCTCCGGCTGAAACACAAGACGGACCTTTCCGCTGAACGCGTCTCTGTTCTCCGACAGGATTTTCGCGGCACCCAGAAGGCAGGCAGCGTGCGCATCATGGCCGCAGGCGTGCATAACGCCTGCATTCTCCGAGCGATAGACGCACTCATGCGTCTCCTCAATGGGCAGCGCGTCAATATCCGCACGCAGAACCAACACTTTTCCGTTGTCCTTTGCGCCCTTCAGCGTGCCGAGCACGCCGGTTTCGCCTACGCGCGTGTGCGGAATGCCGAACTTGTCCAGTTCCTCCTCAATGCGCTGTGCCGTGCGGAATTCCTGCAGGCTCAGCTCCGGGTGCCGGTGAAATTCCCGGCGGATGGATACGATGTAGTCCTTCGTTTCCGCTGCGGCTTTTTTACATCCATGACGGCTTTCCCTCCCTGATTTATCGGTGTTTGGGCTTGATTTTCGTTCTGAGCGATTCCAGACGGTTGAGTGCATCCAGCAGCGTTTCGTCCTTTTTCGCAAAGTGCAGACGGATAAGGTTATTGACCGGCTCACGGAAGAAGCTCGATCCGGGAACCGCGCCTACGCCGACATAATGCGCCAGATCCTCGCAGAACGCAAGATCGCTCTCGTAGCCGAACTCGGCAATGTCGAGCAGAACATAGTACGCGCCCTGCGGGTCGGTATGGGCGATTTTGAGATCGTCCAGACCTTTCAGGAACAGATCCTTTTTGTGCGTGTACTTGGCCTGCAAATCGTCATAGTAGTCCTGCCCCATCTTCAGACCGGTAACAACAGCCTCCTGCAGCGGTGCTGCTGCGCCGACGGTCAGGAAGTCATGTACTTTTTCGCACGGTCGATAATCTCCGGCGGGGCAATGATATAACCCAGTCGCCAGCCGGTAACCGAGTACGTCTTGAGAGCGACGAGCACGACAGCGTGCGCTCCCACATACCGGGCAGCGCGGCAAAATAGGTGTGGGTGTGCGGCGCGTAGACGATGTGCTCGTACACCTCGTCGGTGATAACGTAGGTGTCGTACTTCTCTGCGAGACGCGATAATCTCCAGCTCCTCGCGCGTAAAGACCTTGCCGCACGGATTGGACGGGTTGCACAGGATGATGGCCTTCGGGTGCTGACGGAATGCATCCTCGAGCACGTTCGCATCAAAATGGAAATCCGGCGGCACAAGCGGCACATAAATTGGCTCTGCCCCGGTCAGGATCGTATCCGCGCCGTAGTTCTCGTAAAACGGCGAGAAAATGATAACCTTGTCGCCCGGGTTCGTCACGGTCATCATGGCGGTCATCATCGCCTCGGTGCTGCCGCAGGTCGTGACAATTTCGGTGTTCGGGTCGATCCTGCGGCCCATGAAATAGGTCTGCTTGGCGGCCAGCGCCTCGCGGAAGTTCTGCGCGCCCCAGGTGATGGAGTACTGGTGGTAGTCCTCGTAGGCCACCTGCGCCAGACGGTCAAGCAGCTCCTTCGGCGGCTCAAAATCCGGGAAGCCCTGCGACAGATTTACCGCATCATACTGCATGGAAACGCGCGTCATACGGCGGATGACCGAATCGGTAAAGACCGGCGGTGCGCTCAGATAAGCTCTGCATGGTTATTTTCCTCCTACAATGTAAGATTTCTGGTCGTTCGGTGTATGTTTCGGATCGAGGGCGGTCTTGATGGTGTTCATCACGGCAAGATTCTCCTCCGCAGTTTCCCGCAGGAAATACGGCCGCTTGGCAATACCGATGCCGTGCTCACCCGAGGCTACGCCGCCGTAGGAATACGCCTTCGCGTAGGCCTGCTCCATGTTGTCGTGCAGTTCACGCTCCCAGGTCTGCTGGTTGCGGCCGTCACGCACCACGCAGAGATGCACGTTGCCGTCACCCGCATGACCGAACGCGATCATACGCACGCCTGAGGATGCTTCCAGCTCGTTGATGTAACGTACAAAGTCCGCCGTGTGGCTGATGGGCACGACAATGTCCACCGGCTCCTGCTCGGACACAGCTTCGACCGCCATAACGAGCGCACCGCGCACCTTCCAGATGTCGGCAGCCTGCTCAGCGCTGCGCAGCACGATGTAGTCGATGGCACCGTTATCAAATTGCAAGGCGGCGCACGCGCTCGATATTCGCGTTGACCTCGCTCTCGTGGCCGTCAAACGTCAGCAGAATGTACGAGCCCGCATCCGGACGCGGATATTGCACGCCGGAAAAGCTCACCGAGGGCTACAACCTTGCGCTCCATGAACTCGACTGCGGTCGGGTTGGCGTTCGCCTGCAGGATGGTCAGCACGCTGCGGATACCCGTGCCGAGGTCGGCAAACGGCACGAGCACGCTCACCGTGGTCTCCGGCTTGGGAAGAAGGCGCAGCAGGCACTTGGTGATGACCGCCAGCGTGCCCTCCGAGCCGATGAGCAGGTGCTTGAGCGACAGTCCGCTCGCATCCTTCACCTGCTTGCCGCCGACTTGCAGCACCGTGCCGTCCGCAAGAACGACCTCCAGCCCGCGCACATAATCGCGTGTTACGCCGTACTTGACCGCACGCATACCGCCCGCGTTGGTGCTGATGTTGCCGCCGATGCTCGAGGCCTTTTCGCCCGGATCGGGCGGGTAAAACAGACCGTGCTCCTCGACATACGCCTGCAGATCCTTGAGCAGCATACCCGGCTCGACGGTGATGGTCATGGTGTCGCGGTCAAGCTCGAGCACGCGGTTCATGCGAGATACATCCAGAATGATACCACCGAACAGCGGAATTGTCGAGCCTACCAGATTGGTGCCCGCGCCGCGCGGCGTGACCGGGATACCGTTTTCGTCGGCGTACCGGAGCACGCCGCTGACCTCCTCGGTCGAGCGCGCGAACACGAGCGCGTCTGCCGTGCCGGTGCGGCGGCCGAGCGCATCGCTCAGGTATTCCGCCGGGATGTTCTCTGCGAAAAGCAGACGTTCTTCATCCGAAATGATATTCTGCAAAGCCTGTTTGCTTACTTCCATTGCTGTTTCCTCCTGCCAATTTCCTGTCGCGAAACTACAGTTTCGCCGACAAGAGGAACGGACCGTGGGCCGTTCCAAAGTCGTCCGAAAGTTCCTATACAGAAACTTTCTCCCTCTTAAAGTATAAAAACGGTGATACATGCTCCCCGTTTTTATGAATTTGTTTCACAAATTCTATCAAATGCGCTTACGCGCGAAAACCCAATCCGATATAACACTGCATTTGATAGATTGAATGCCGCCGGTTGTTTCCGGCGGCATTGGGAATCACTGTGAGTTACTTGTCAGCCAGCAGATCCTGATCCCAGCCGACCTTGATGAAGTAGCCGCCGAACTGGTCGTTGAATACCTTCTCGGTCTCATCGGACTGGAACGCTGCTACGACCTTCTTGTAGGTCTCCAGCTTGTCCGCATCCTCGAGGTCAGCGGAACGTGCTGCGATCAGGTTCCAGTACTCCTCGATGTCCAGCTGGTCATCCTTGTAGATGGCGTCCTCGGTCTTAAGGCCGAAATCCAGTGCGTAGTTGCCGTTTACGACAGCTGCGGTAACGTCAGCCAGCGTGGACGGGATTACGTTAGCCTTCAGCTCCTTGATGGTGATCTTGGTGTTGTAGGTCTTGATGTCGTCGATGGTCGGGTTAAACTCTGCGCTGTCCTTCAGCTTGATCAGGCCCGCTGCTTCCAGAACCTTGAGCGCGCGGCCGCCGTTGGTTACATCGTCCGGAATGGCTACGGTGTCGCCGTCCTTAAGCTCATCAACCGACTTAACCTTGTCGGAGTACAGGTTCAGCGGGATGATAAACGTGTTGCCGATATTCTCGATCTCGTAGCCGTAGTTGTCGATCTCGCTCTGCAGGTAAATACGGTGCTGGAAAGCGTTCAGGTCGATTTCGCCGTTCGCCAGCGCGTTGTTCGGGGGTAACGTAGTCCGAGAACTGTACGAACTCAAGGTCGATGCCCTCGTCAGCCAGCTTTTCCTTGGCCGGGGTCCACAGATCCTCGTAGATGCTGCCGACTACGCCGAGCTTTACGGTTACGGCATCGCCGGAATTGCTGTCGGATGCCTGTGCATTATCGGAAGCTGCGCTGCTCGAGCCGCCGCAGGCGGTCAGGGACAGGGCGAGGGTTGCTGCGGACAGGGACAGTGCGATGATTCTTTTGAGCTTCATTGGGATTACCTCCGTTTATGATGTGAACTTTTTAATTAACTGACGTTAGAGAGTGAGCGACAGCTGATAATTCTCGCTCATGGTCTTGCAGGATGCGTTGAACTTCTCCTGCTCCTCCGGGGTGAGGTGCAGCTCAATGATCTCTGCGATGCCGTCGCGACCCACGATAGCGGGCACGCTGGCGTACACATCGTGCTGACCGTATTTGCCGTCCAACAGAACAGAAACCGAAAGAACGCGGTTCTCGTTGTAGAAGATGGCGCGAACGACCTCTGCGGCAGAAGCGCCGATGCCGAACTCGGTGCACTGCTTGCCGCGCAGGATGGTCCAGCCGCCTTCACGGCCTGCGTCAGCAAGCGCATCCAGGTCGAGTTTGCCGAAGGTGTCCGGATACTCCTCGCGCCACTGGGAAAGCGGCTTGCCTGCGATGGTGACAGCCGACCATGCGACCATCTGGCTTTCGCCGTGCTCGCCGAGCGCGTAAGCGGTGATGGATTTCTGGTCAATGCCGATCTCCTGCGCGATCGCGCGGCGCAGTCTTGCGGAGTCCAGCGTAGTGCTGGTGGAGAAGATGCGTTCCGGCGCCCAGTTCAGCGTGTGCTGAATGTAATGCGTGATAACGTCCGCCGGATTGGAGATATTGACGATAATGCCGTCAAAACCGGATTCTTTAATGGATTTTGTTACATCTTTCAGGATGGCGATGGTCTGACCCAGTGTATCCATACGGGTCTGATTGCCGGTCGGCAGCGGGCCTGCCGAAATGATCATAATCTGTGCGTCCTTGGCATCGCTGTAGTCACCCGCGGTGACCTTGGTGCGAACCGGAAGGTAATTGGTCGCATCGGTCAGGTCGAACGCCTGTGCGACTGCCTTTGCGTGATCGGAGTCAATGTAGACGATCTCGTCTGCCAAACTCTGCGAAATCAGTGCGTAGCCGACATGGGAGCCGACATGGCCTGCACCGACAATAACAACTTTGCGATTGGAAATACTCATGTCAGACACTCCTTAATGCGTGTTCTTCTTGACGACCTTGCCGCCAACGAACTCCATAATGCAAACAATGATGACGAGGACCAGCACAGTGACGTTGGTAACGTCCAGCATGTTGCGGTCGTGGCCGTAACGGATGGCGAAGTCGCCCAGACCGCCAGCACCGACGACACCGGCCATTGCGGTCAGGTTGAGCAGGCTGATCGCCGTGATGGTTGTGCCGCGCGCGATGGCGGCTACGCTTTCCTTCAGGTATACGCGGAAGATGATCTCCAGCGGTGTGGAGCCCATCGAGAGTGCCGCTTCGATCAGACCGCCGTCCAGCTCGGCAAGTGCACTCTCCACCTGACGGGTGAAGAACGGCACCGCACCGAATACCAGCGGAACGATAGCGCCCGGACATAGATGGCCGTACCCATGATGGCACGGAAACCGGCATTACCCACGTCAGCAGGATGATGAACGGGATGGAACGGAACAGGCTCACCAGCTTGTCCACGATCTGATAGACAACCTTGTTCTCCAGAATACCGCCCGGCTTGGTGACCGTGATCAGCACGCCCAGCGTCAGCCCAAGCACGAACGAGATTGCGCCCGACCAGACCACCATGAGCAGCGTGTCACCGATGGCCGCGTAAAAGTCCGGCAGCTTTGCCATTACGTTCGGAATGATGTTATTCAGAAACTCTTGCATCCTTGATGACCTCCACTCCTACGTTTTCTCACTGAGATAGGCGATTGCCTGCGTGATCTGTTCACGCTCGCCGCTGATAATGGCTACCGTGCCGCCGATCGGTGCATTCTGCACGATGGCGATATCGGAAAAGATGATGTTGAGCACAATATCGAATTTGCGCGATACCGTCGAGATGAGCGGCTCGGATACATTGCGCTGAATGTAGCTCAGGCGCACGATAAGCTCGCCCGGATTGAGCTTGACGACCGGCGAATCCTCCGCGATGAGTTCTTCGATCTTGCGGAGATTGGATGTCGTGGGATGAAGTTCTTGGTGATGTCCTCTCGGGTTGGCGAAAATGTTGAACACCTCGCCGGATTCGACCACCTTGCCGTGCTCCATAACGGCTACGCGGTGACAGATCTCCTTGACGACCGCCATTTCGTGGGTGATGATAACGACCGTGATGCCGAGGGTTTCGTTCAGGTGCTTGAGCAGCTGCAGAATCGCCTTGGTGGTCTGCGGATCGAGTGCCGAGGTAGCCTCGTCGCAGAGCAGCACATTCGGGTCGTTGGCCAGTGCTCTTGCGATGGCAACACGCTGCTTCTGACCGCCGGACAGCTGCTTGGGGTACGCCTCCGCCTTATCACCGATGCCGACCAGATCAAGCAGGCGCTGTACCTTTTCCGCAATCTGCTGCTTGAAAGGCCGCTGCCGCGCAGCGGATATGCTACGTTGCCGGCTACGGTGCGCGAGGGCATCAGGTTGAAGTGCTGGAAGATCATGCCGATCTTCTTGCGCGTCTGGCGCAGCTCCTTTGCCGAGAGCGACAGCATATCCTGACCATCTACGATCACCTTGCCGGAGGTCGGCCGCTCCAGCAGGTTGATGCAGCGGACCAGCGTCGATTTCCCTGCGCCGGAAAATCCGATCATACCGAAAATTTCACCCTTGTCAATCGTCAGCGAAACATCCTGCACCGCATGAACGGTTCGCTTGCCGCTCACAAACTCCTTCGAGATATGTGACAATTCTATCAAGAAAATTCCTCCTTATTCCTCTTAAATGCGCAAAAAAGCGGGAAGCTCGCAGCTCCCCGCTTCAGAAAATACAATGAATCCGCAAGGACGCGCAGCGTCAGGCAAGCCGGTTCAAAGTAATTTCATATTCTGTCGGTCAGGCAGCATCTGAGCATAATACAACATGTTCATACACATTCGACCCGACATTCGTGCGTTTACGATGAACATTTTGCTCGCTCCCTTCCGATTCCCTACTGGATTTGTTGGTTATAGAATAACACAGTCAATCCCCAGTGTCAACCTCGGAATTGTAGGAATTTCGTTTTCTGGCGGTTTTGCCAGTTTTGTATAAATCAAGTCAGTAAAATCTATGGGATTTGACTGACATTTTCAACAGTTTGCTGTAATTCAAAAGTGGTCTTCTTGGCAGGCATATTGGACACCGAGCAGTTCATGCAGGGCGATATGCCGCGCGGCGCGGGAGCGTGGATTGAAATCTTTAACATGGCTACCAAGGCGGTCAGCATCGACCGTCGCTCCCTTCGCGGAGCGACGCAGATAGCTGCATCCCCATCCTCCCGTCCAACATCGCCAGTCTCCATCCCTTCACGATCTTTCCCCAACCCGACCAAAACATTTGCACATGTCATGACACGTGTGCTATAATAACTCAATACCGCTATTGACAGCGCCGCACAGATTGCTGCGGCGTTTTGCCGGGAAGGAGAAAAAATCAAATGAAAGCATACTTTGACAGCATCGAAAAGGAGGTTCCGGAGCAATTACAGCAGGTTTTCCTTAATCGCCGCGATACGGCTGTCATTACGATTGACATGCACGATGGACACCTGTCAACCGACCCGACTGTCCATGTCCGTCTCCGCGAGGACGCGAGATCATCGAACCGCTCAATCATTTCATGAACGAAGCACGCGCGCTCGGTCTGCCGATCATCCATGTCCGCTCAACGCTGCGTAAGGGCGGCGCAGACGAAAACTGTTTCCGTCTGCGTGGCGCATGGTATTTCCGGTTACGGTCGGTGAGATTCCCAACATCGCAGAGCACGCCATCGAAGGCACACGCTGGAACAGAATGTCCATCGATGTACACGACGAGGACTACATGGTGACGACCAAAAGCTCCTGAGCGCGTTCTATCCGACCGATCTGGAGCTGCTGCTGCGCAACCTCGGCATCCGCCGCGTGGTGCTCACCGGCTGCATGACCGACTGCTGCGTTATCAACACCGCCTTCGATGCCGCAAACCGCGATTTCCGCGTCGTCGTGCCGCGCGACCTGACCCGCGGCTCCGAGCACCTCGAAGAGCCTGCGCTGCGCATGATCTCGCTGCATCTGGGACTTGTCGTGGATTCGGATGCGCTGCTTGACGAATGGCGCTCTCAGGACTAAATGCATACCTGAAATTACATATAAACAAGAAAACAAGGTGACACAAAATGAAAATCGGCAGAACAGAGAAAATCTGGCTGGCGTCTGTGCTGTTCTTCTGGGTATTCTATAATTTCCCGGGATTCCCCCCTACGGCAGCGAAACGGCCTGCATCGTACACGGCCTCATCAGCTTTGTCGGCACGGTGCTCTCCGTGTATATCGGCTGCAAGCTGACCGAAAAGGAATATCCTCTCATCGAGGATGAGGAACAGGACGAACCGGCAGCGGACAGCGCCGTTTCCGACGCGAAACAGGACAGATAAAGGATATTAGAGAAATGACAACACAGGGTTTACTTTCAGGCAAAACGGTATGGATCGTTTTTGCGGCATATTTTCTATTTTTGATCGCTATCGCACGCTACACCACACGGAAGGAAAAACGTGACGCAGGCAAGGTCGATCTGCAGGGCGGCCGATTCAAGTGGCCGGTCATGGTCATGACCTATATCGCCTCCTGCATGAGCGTCTGGGTATTTTTCGCAGGTCCGGGCGCGTATTACCGCTACGGACTGGGCTACTTCTTCTCGGAGATGTGCATCTACTCCATGTTCCCGATCATCTGCTACTTCACGATGACCAAGGTATGGCTGGTCAACCAGCAGAAGCACTTCACCACCCCGGCGGATTTCTTCTTCTGCCGCTACAAGTCCAAGGCGCTGACCGTTATCATCGACATTGTTTACATTATCTGCGCCGTGCCGTTTATCTCGGCGGTACTGGTAGCCGGCGGACGTGCAGCTGAGGTAGCCACCGGCGGCGCGGTATCCTCGCAGACGTTTACGCTCATTTGCGGCATTATCATGACGGTATTCGTCATGCTCGGCGGCGTAAAATCCACCGCACTGGCGGATGCCGTACAGGGCTGGTTCTTCATTCTGGCGCTGTGGGCAATTATTTTCGTAACGCTCAAGATCGTATTCAACGGCTCCATCATCGAGGCGTTCCAGACCGTCCGCGTGCAGACACCGGACTGGTTCTCCTATCCGGGACCCATCGGCATATGCACCTATCCGTCCCGCGTCAGCTATCCGCTGGCGTGCGCGTTCGGCTACACGCTGCTGCTGCCGCAGGTCTTTGTGCGCTCGGGCTATTACAGCGCGGGCCTGAAGGACCAGCGTCAGATGGCGTTCCTTTGCACCGTTCCTGCAGATCATCGTCTGGGGGCGGCACGATGCTCATCGGTCTGGTCGCGCTGGCTGCCATGCCTGACCTTACCAGCTCGGAAACCGAACTGGTTATCCCGTATATGTGCAACATCATCGCGGGCACGCACGGCGTACTGGCGCAGGTGCTGATGATCGTGTTCCTCATCGGCGTACTAGCGGTCGGTCTGTCCACCGCAAATGCGCTGCTGATGGTCATGTCCTCTATCATCTACAAGGATCTGCTAGTCGGTATCGGTCACTGCAAATTCAAGACATCCGAAACCTCGGTTATCCGAGTGGTAATTCTGCTGTTCGGTGCCGTAACGGTTGCCGTATCGCTCATGCACTGGGAATACGTCTACAATCTGATGATTTTCGCGGATTCCCTGGTCGAATCGCTGTTCCCGGCGCTGGTATTCGGCATTTACTGCAAGTGGGCAACCCGAAAAGCCGCTATCACCTCGATTTCGGTCGGTGCGATCATTATCTGCCTGACCTTCTTCGTCTGGGATCTCGGCTATGTGTGGTACGGCACGATCGGTCTGGCGACCGCGTTCGTGCTGATGTATGTGGTCTCTAAGCTGACAAAGGACGACCCGAAGGACAGCGAGGACTTTTACGAGGCGCTTGACTCCGGTCACAGACGCTTCATGCGCATCAAAGCAAAAATCAAGTAACGGCAGGAGGGCGAAATCCCATGCTACGATTTACGCTCAATGGCACACAAATTGAAATAGAAGACGGTGAAAACCGCACATTGCTCGAATATCTCCGCAATGTAAAGTGCATGAAGGGCACAAAAGAAGCCTGCAGCACCGGTCACTGCGGCGCATGCAGTGTGCTGGTGGACGGCAGGCTGACGCGTTCATGCGTGACGCTCGTGCGCCGACTGGACGGCAAAGCCGTTGAGACCATTGAAAACGCACCAAATGACACCATGCTGCAGGTGATTCAGCACTCGTTTCTCGATGTCGGCGCTGTGCAGTGCGGCTTCTGCACACCGGGCATGGTGATAGCGACAAAGGCGCTGCTGCTGCACCATCCGGCTCCGACCGAGCCGGAAATCTGCGACGGGATGAAAAACAACTACTGCCGCTGCACCGGCTACGTCAAAATCATCGAGGCGGTCAAGCTGGCAGCGGCGCGGGCTGCGCGGGGAAGATCCGGATATCGACAGCTTCCGCAGCCACGAAAGCACGGTTATTGTGGTCGGGGAAAATCAGGTCGTGCCTGAAATCACCGGTTCCGCGGTCGGCAAGTCGGTCTGGGATGTGGACGGCATGGACAAGACCGGCGGCAAACTGAAATTCTGCGACGACCTCACCGCGGAGGACATCGGCGCGGATACCCTGCTGCACGGTGCATTTGTCTGGGCGCCGGCGCCGCACGCAAAGATCAACGCGGTGGACTACTCCGCCGCCGAACAGGCGGAAGGTGTGGTGCGCATCGTGACGGCGACTGACGTGCCCAGCATGAACAAGGTCGGCACATGGACGCCGGAGCAGCCGGTCTTTTGCACGGATGAGGTGCGGTTTCTCGGTGACCATCTCGCGCTGGTTGTCGCGGATACGGCGGCGCACGCGAGCGGCCGTCAAGCTGGTCAAAATCGACTATGAAGAACTGCCCGGCATCTACACCATGGCGGACGGCTACCGCAAGAACAGCTTCATCGTGCACACCGGCCGCGTCAGCGGCGATGTGGAGCAGGCAAAGCAGCGGACGGATATTGTCAAGCTCAACGTCTCCAAGGATATTGGGCGGCAGGAGCACGCCTGCATGGAGCCGGTTTCGGCTATCGGCATGGTGCAGGACGGCAAAACAATCCTCTATTCCTGCACACAGGCGCCGTTTGAAATCCGCAGTATGCTGGCAAAGATTCTGGACAAGCCGGAGGAGGATATCCGCGTTATCGTGACGCCGCTCGGCGGCGGCTTCGGTAAAAAATGCGACTCATTTCTTGAAGCACCGGCGGTTGTTGCCGCTCATGCCTGCGGCAAGCCGGTCAAGATTACGCTGACGCGCAAGGAGGATTTGATCCTCACCACCAAACGCCATGGCTACCATACGGATTACGAGATTGGCTTTACGCCGGACGGCAAATTCCAGTATCTGGACTGCCGCATGTTCTCCGACGGCGGCCCCTACGAGGCCGAAAGCTACGGCACGCTGATGACCGGCGCGCTGATGAGCGGCGGCCCGTACATCATTCCCAATGTCAAGGTGGAAGGCTCAGCGATTCGCAATAATAACTTGCAGGGCGGCGCGTTCCGCGGCTACGGTATCAATCAGGCGGCGATCTCCATTGAAACTGCGATGGACATGATGGCGGAAAAGCTGGATATCGACCCGTTCGAGCTGCGCCGGCGCAATGCCGTCTATCCGGGTGCGACCTCGGTCGGCGGTGAGGTGCTCAAATACAGCATGGGTATGATGGATACCATCAATCAATGCGAAAAAAAGTTTGCGAAAAGCACTCAAGGAGTACGAAGGACAGTATCCCAAGGGCAGCAAGGTGCTCGGCTGGGGAATGGCCTCGATTCAAGAATGTAGGTGTCGGCAAGGGTATTTTCACCGATGACGGTGCGTGCAGGCTGATTCTGCAGGGCGACGGCCGCCTGCACATGATCGTTTTCCGGCACGGATATGGGACAGGGCTTCCGCACCGCCATGACGCAGATCGCGGCGGAAACGCTCGGCATGGATATCGCGGATATTTACATCACCAACGGCGACACCGAGCTGACCATCCCGACCGGCGAATCGGTTTCCGAGCGGCAGACGCTGTGCGGCGGCCGTGCGGTATATGAGGCGTGCGTCAAGCTCAAGCAGGATTTAGACAGCCGTCCGTGGCGGCCGGGCGAGGAACGCCGCGCGGAATACTATTATGCATCCGACCCGTGCTTTGCCATCGGTGATTTTGAGGGTGCAAAGCAGCGTGGTGCAAAATACCGCAATTTTCCGGCGTATGCGTATGCCACGCAGGCCGCCATTGTCGAGGTGGACAAAGAAACCGGCGAGGTTCGGCTGCTCAAGATCATCGCGGCGCACGATGTCGGCCGCGCCATCAATCCGCATATCATCGAGGGTCAGATGCACGGCTCGTGCTCGATGGGACAGGGATATGCGCTCACCGAGGGTCACCCGACGAAAAACGGCTATCCGTTCAAGACGCTGTACCGTCAGCTGGGTCTACCGCGCGCCGAGGATACGCCGGATTACGAGATTATTTTAATCGAGGACCCGGAACCGCAGGGGCCCGTTCGGCGCAAAAGGCATTTCCGAGGTTGCGACCGTGCCCGTCACACCGGCGATTCTCAACGCTGTATCGCGTGCCATCGGCGTGCGCATCAATAAGGTGCCTGCGTCGCCCGAAGTCGTGCGCGAAGCCATCCGCACCGGCAAGTGTGAGGTGCCAACCATGGAGCAGCAGCTTCAGGCGCTCGAAAAGGATTGCGAATGTCACCGTCCGTCGGACGGTGTGCAGTGAAATTTCTTTGTCGTTGTTTACAATGACAGTCGAAACAGCATCACCACCTATAGCGCAAAGACCCGGAATCTTTTTCGGAAGATTCCGGTCTTTGCCGTTTTCACTTATTTTCCGTCTGTTTTTTACCGCCTCTGCGATTTTGCGATACTCCGGCACATCCACGCCGTACTGCTCCGCCAGACGCACAACCTGATAAATCAAACCATCCACCTCGGACTGCTTGCCGGCTTCCATATCGCGCTGCATAGAGGTAGACGCGGTCGGTGCAAGCGCATCCAGAATGCGCAGGTTGCGCTCGACCAGCTCCCCGGCCTGCTCTCCAGCAGAATACCCATCTTGTCCGCCAGCGCAACGACCTCTTTTATTAGGCGTACAAAGCTGTCGCGCACCTCGCCCGGATGCTGCATTTCCGCAGCTTTCGCGTGATAATACTGTCCGCAGGCCGCATTCGGCGACACATACGCAAATTTGAGCAGCGTGTCGCGCTCGAAATACGGAGAATAAACCGGGTCGATTCCGGCATTTTTGAGGTCAGTCTCGACCTGCTGCAGCACCGGATGATCGGTCTTGTGGCTCGGCAGTCCGTACACGATACGGCAGATCGCACCGTGCTTCTGAATGACGCCCGGCGCAATCCTGTTGGCCGAAATGTAGATGCAGCCGTCCGTGACGAGCAGCTCAGGCAGCTCCGCCTGCAGGGCACGGCCCGTGCCGTAGATGTTGAGCACCGGAATAACTACCGTGTCCCTGCCTGCTGCCTTGCGGATGAACGGCACGGTATCCGCGAGAGAGTATCCCTTGACACACACGAAAATCACATCCGGCGCGGGAGCGCCCTGCTCCCTCGCGGCAAGAAAAGCCGTCCATGTCGATTGCCTTGACCGGAATGCTCTCGCGCTCATTTTCTCCGGATACAAGCGTCAAGCCGTGCTCCTGCAGGACCGCAAGATGCTTTCCGCGTGCAATGAGTGTGGTATCCGCACCGGATTTGCTCAAATATGCGCCTACCGGTCCGCCAACGCCACCGGCACCGATAATCATATAACGCAGCTTCATCCTCTGTTCCTCCGATTGCTTTTTTCTGCATTATAGCACAAAATCGGCAATGTATCCACAAGTCTGTGGATATCTCTGTGAAGCGCGTGATTCTCCGCTTCTGTCATTGCATTTGTTTCCTTTTCACGATATAATGATTTTTATATATAACTTTCTCACCTGTCTAATTTGTTCGACAAAATTCGACAGTCTGCAAGGAGGTCATTGCACATGGCTGGCAACCCCAAAAGAAAAGCACCGGCATCGTCAACGCCGCCATTGGCGCGCTGGCAGTCGTGCTGGCTATATTGATTGTCTGGATGATGAACCTCGTTTCCGGTATTCAGGGCACCGCGCGTATCATCAACTACGCCGGACTCGTGCGCGGCAAGACCCAGCGTATCGTCAAGCTGGAAATCTCCGGTCAGCCGCAGGACGGCATGATCGCAGACATTGACGCGTTAATCGACGGACTGCGCTTCGGCAGCGACGAGCTCAGTCTCGTGCGGCTGAACGATGACGCCTTCCAAAGCAAAATGCAGGAGCTGGACGACTATTTTCAAGCACTCAAGCAGGAGATCGGCCGCGTGCGCGCAGTCGGCTCAAATAACACGGACATCATTCCCATCAGCGAAACCTTTTTCGGCATCTGCGACGACGCGACCGGTCTGGCGGAGGCGTACTCGCAGCGCAAGGCAACCTCGCTTTCCGCTCTGGAGAAGTACATCACCGCGGATATCGTTGTGCTCATGCTGCTGATCGGCTACCAGCTGTTTCAGGCGCTGCACACGGCTGCGATGAACCGCGCTCTGCAGCATAAGGTCTATCTGGATGCCGCGACCGGCCTGCCCAACAAGAACAAGTGCGAGGAGCTGCTCGACGATCCGACGCCGCCTGCGCCAGAAACCGGCGTGTGCAGCTTTGACCTGAATAATCTGCGCCGCATCAACAACAGCATGGGCCATGAGGCCGGTGACGCATACATCCGGCGATTTGCGGTCGCGCTGCGTGCGGCCATGCCCGAGGAGCATTTTGTCGGCCGTGCAGGCGGCGATGAGTTCCTCGCGATAACGCACGGACCGGATGCCGATGCGCTGCAGAAATTGCTTTCCCATGTCCGTAAACAGCTTGCCGAGGAGTCCCGACAGCATCCGGATACACCGCTCAGCTATGCGGCCGGCTTTGCTCTTGCATCGGACAATCCGGACAGCAATATGCGCGATCTGTTTGACCTTGCGGACAAAAACATGTACATCAACAAAAACCACGTCAAGCGCGAGGAAGCCGCCGCCGAAAAGCGGCTGGATTTTCAGCTGCTGAAGCAGGTCAACCGCCTGCACCGCAGCTTTCCGACTGCCTGTACTGCGATGCGCGTCTGGACACCTACCGCACCATCCGCGCGTGCGAGAGCTTTTTTTCTGGCATCGGACGGCAGCTACACCGGCGCCGTCGAGCAGATTGCCGAGGAACAGGCTGCTAAAAGCGAGCGCAGCCGCGTCCGTTCTGCGCTGCAGCTTGACGTACTGCAGCGCAGCCTGCACAGCGCAGAGGATACCCTCGAACTGCAGTACAACGCGGCCGAGGAAAGCCGCTACAGCCGTTTGACCGTTCTTCCGATTGACTGGGATGAAGCCGGTGTGCTGCACCACTTTATCCTCGCGTTCGAGACCATCCGGCTGAATGCCGACCAAACCATCGACCTGAAGGAGCAGCTGACGCTGTACTACGAGCAACTAAAGCAGTCTATCCTTGAGAACGACAGCTATGTGGACGCGCTGCTCGATATGGCGGGCACAATCTACACGGTAAACCTCACGCGCGACACCCTCGAGCGCAACATTTCACCTGCGGGCAAGAGCGATTCGGACCGGGCGCTGTTCCTTGACTACCCGCTTCCCTGCTCCTACCGCGACTACTGCGACGAGTACCGCAAGCGCGTCACACCGGCAACACTCGGCAGCTACCGCACGGCAGATACCAGTGCCCGTCTGCTCAAGCGCTTTGCCGCCGGTGAAAAACACATCACGGTGGAATACTGCGTGCAGGAGGATGACGGCGCTATCCGCTGGGTACAGAAAACCGTGCTGATGACGCAGACCACCATGTTTGATCCGGAAATCAATGCCGAAATGCCGATGGTCACGGCGATTATCCTGCTGCAGGATACCTCGCAGATGCACGCCCGCGACGAGCAAGAGAACGCCCGTCTGCAGGCCGCCTTCGATGAAATGCGTATTGCGAACCGCACCAAAACCGAATTTCTCTCGCGCATGAGTCACGATATCCGCACACCGCTCAACGGCATTATCGGTCTGCTGCAGGTGGACGAAACCCACTTTGATGACAAGGCGCTGCTGCTGGACAATCACGAAAAATGCAGATTTCCGCCAATCACTTGCTGTCCCTCATCAATGACGTGCTGCAGATGAGCAAGCTGGAGGAGGGCACGACCGTCCTTACGCACGAGCGCATCAGTCTGGTGGAGCTGACCCGCGATATCATTACCATTATCATCGGCCGCGCCGAAGAAGCCGGCATTAAGTGGGAGTACGAAAAGGACAAATCCATCATTCCGTACCCGTATATTTACGGCAGTCCGCTGCATCTGCGGCAGATTTTCCTCAATATTTACAGCAACTGCATCAAATACAACCGTCCCGGCGGTAAAATCACCACCCATACGGACTCGCTCGGTGAACAGGACGGCAAATGCACCTATCGCTGGACGATTTCGGATACGGGTATCGGCATGAGTCCGGACTTTGTTGACCATATTTTGGAACCGTTCACGCAGGAAAAGCAGGACGCGCGCAGCTATTATCACGGCACCGGTCTCGGCATGACCATCACCAAGGAGCTTGTTGACCGGATGGGCGGCTCGATTACGGTCACGAGTCAGCTTGGTGTCGGCTCCACCTTTGTAATCACTTTGCCGTTTGAAATTGCACCGTCTCCCGAGCAGACACCGGACGCACATGCCGCGCCGGATATCAGCATTGCAGGCTGCAGGCTGCTGCTCGTCGAGGACAATGCGCTCAACGCCGAAATCGCACAGATTCTGCTGACCGACGAAGGAGCGACCGTAACCGTCGTCACGGATGGCAAACAGGCTGTGGAAATCGTGCAGAACAATCCACCGGACACATTCGACGCGGTTCTCATGGATGTGATGATGCCTGTGATGAACGGCATTGACGCTACGAAGACCATTCGCTCGCTCAACCGACCGGACGCGAAAACGCTGCCCATCATCGCCATGACCGCAAACGCCTTTTACGAGGATGCACAGAAGTGCCTCGCCGCAGGCATGAATGCCCATCTGGCAAAGCCGCTGCAGATAAAGAAGGTCAAGCAGACGATCGCCGAATGGGTGAAAAATAACCGAACTGCAAAAAAGGACGCGTAAAGCGTCCTCAATCTGTCGAAAAGTCATATAGTCAGCATTTTTCAGCATTTCGCGCGGCAGCGCGCAAAATAGCATTTGCTCTGCAAATGCTCAAAAAGGGGGAGCATGTATCACCCTTTTTGAACTTCTGGAGGAGAAAGTTTCTGTATAGGAACTTTCGGACGACTTTGGAACGGCCCACGGTCCGTTCCTGCTTGTCGGCGAAACTGTAGTTTCGCGACAGCCTCAAAGGACGCATAAAGCGTCCTTTTTTCATTCTACAGATAACGCATCCTCGCTGATTACCGCCCGAATCCCCCATGACGGCACCTTATCCGGATAGGCTTCGCCTTCGAGCATGACAAACGCCGCATCGTACTTCGGACGTTTTTCGGGTAGATGCCGAGTCCGTCCGTGAAGTACAGCAGGCCGCGCAGATGGCGGAACGCGCCTTCGGCATTTAAGCGGTCAACGTGCTCGAAAACCGGACGAAAATCGGTCGCAGACTGACCGATCAGTTCAAAATGCTCCATATATTCCGCGAGTTCCCGCGCATTTGTCACCTTTTTGTCCGAACGCAGCTGATCATCGCACTGCAGAATACGCAGGTTGAAATGCCGGAAAAAGCTGGTGTTCTCCTGCAAAGCTCATAGGTGCGGCTGAGGAACGCGCGCACGAGTTCACCGGAGGTGGACATCGAGGTATCGATAGCGATGACGAAATCCTCTATTTTCCGCACCTCCCGCGTTTCTAACGGCTCGATAAGCGGCATATTTCGAAATGACGCAACCCGTAGGCGTAGTAGCCGTAGTCGAACGAATCCGCATCCACCGAGACCTCCTCCCGCAGAGCGGCAAACCGGCGCAGGAACGCGCGGAAATCAGTCGTTTTGCGGGTGGAAACGGCAAGCTGCTCCCGCACAGCCTGACCGCCTTCCGCCTTGTTCGCGAAAACCGTCTCCATCGCGGTCTGCGTGCGCTCGGCCTGCTGCTGCCAGCGGCGCTCCTGCTGATCGTCGTCCTCCTTGTACCACAGCGTGTGCTCGTCTGTCGCAAACACGCGCGTGAGCGTGGCACAGTCATACGAATTCAGCCGCGTGCGACGAAAGTGGCGATAGACCGCCTCAGCCGTCAGGACCGGCAGCTCGTCCCGCAGTTCGCGGTAGATATTCTGCCGCCGAACTGACACCTTTTCCGCCTGCAGGCAGCGGTAATCCAGCGAATCCAGCATGCTTTCGACCGCAATATCGCACGAAAGATCCCACAGGTCGGCATCGCGTCCGCGTGTCTTTCCGGGATGGCGCAGCAGACAGTGGAACAGCGTGTGCAGATAGGCGCGGTTGACGTTCGCGCGGGAGCGCTCGTACTGCTGGGCCAGCCATGCACCGCTGAAAAACAGCACGCGCGTGTCGGTAGCGAGCGTGGGTGTATCGTAACCGTCTGCCGCAGGCAGCCGCCGCAGCGCGGAATCGAGGAACGGCAGGTTCATGTACAGTTCGGTGCGGGCGGAAAACAGGATTTCGCGTCCGATAGAAGTCCAGCGGGAGGACTGCGACATAGAAAACATCACCTCACAGGTTCATCTTGCATCGTAGGGCGGGGTGCCCTACGGATTTATTGATAACTTCTATATATTTATATCATAATTCAAACGATTTGGCGCGTCCCTTGGACTGCGTTTTGCCGGCGGCTGACAGCAGAACGGACAGCGCTGCCGTCTGCTCTGCTTCGCGGGCAGACGTGCACGCGGCATCCATATCGGCGGCAGAGAGCACACCGAGCGACAGCAGGAAGGTCAAGGCAGCGGTCTCGCCTGCCTTGGCGCAGGACTGCGCCAGATTGCCGCCGTGTGCGTAAAACCGTAAGATACTCCGCTTTTGCGGCATCCGAGAGTACAAACGGTACGGCAAGCCGCCGCACGGCTACGCGTGCCGCGACCAAAAAATCGTGCCGCTCGAGCAGTTCGCGCAGGGCAGCATCATACTGCCGAAAATTCAGCACACCGCCGTCAAAGCACTGGCGGTAGCTGTATCCTGCACCGTGAATGCGCCGCTGAAAAATATGCGCCGGACTGAGGTCCTCCAGTTCCTCGACGTACTCGGGGAACAGCAGCCGCGCGTGCTCATCAAACCGCACATCGAGTTCTCCGGCGTACTCGCCGAGCAGCCTGGGCAGGCAGGTCGGCGCGGACGGTGCGGCGTGCAGGATGACTTCGCGCAGGCTCATGCAGTTCATGAGAGCACCACCGCCGAACTCACTCACCGAATCGGTCAGTTCGATGCGTTCAAGGTTTCGGCAGTTATAAAATGCATAACTGCCAACACTTTTGCATCCTTCGGGAGCGTAACCGTGCGGATCGCCGCCGCATTGTGCTTCGGCTCCGTGCCGCCGCAGGTGATACGGACAGCGAACGTATCCTTGCCTGTCATATCGGGGACCCGCTCGCTGAGTACATACGCGCCGACCTCGGTAACAGGCACACCGTCTATCTCATCCGGCAGACGCACAATATCGTCCTGCGTTTCGCACCGCAAAAGCGCAATGCCGCCGCTCGCACTTCGCGAACAGGTCAGCCGCAGTTCGTTTTCGCCCTCGATCACCCGCATTTGCACTCATGTCCTTTCTGCTTTTTCATTCTGCTACCCATTATAGCACAGTGTGCAGAAAAAGACGATACTGCGCTCTTCATTCTCATAATAAGAATTTATAAGAGAAATAATATATTGTTTTTCGCAAATCGCACTTGACAATCCACTGTTTTGCGAATATACTGTGACCATACCAAGTAAACCAACACAAACCAATGACGAAGACGAGTAGCAGGGAAACCAAACCTCCAAGAGAGCCGCGGGCGGTGTGATCGCGGCAGGCACGGACCGTGTGAATGGACTTCAGCAGGGCAAGGCGAACGGCTTCGGCCAAGTAACTGCGACGGGGACTCCGCCCGTTATCAGGGGAGCGCGCATTGTTTGATGTGTGAGCAGAGTGGACGCAGTTTGCGTCAATCTGGGTGGTACCGCAAGAGCGTATTCGCTCCTGTCCCAAGAGAAATCTGGGACAGGAGCTTTTTTATTTTTGTAAAACAAATTGAGAATTGAAAATGGAGAATTGAGAATTGTGGTATCGCGCAAAGCGCGATGATTTAATAAACGCGCTCTGCGCGTCACATTCATTTTCCATTATCCATTATCAATTCTCCATTACTGTAAAGGAGTAATCACCATGGCTAAGATCCCCCACAGACTTTATTTGACTGAAGACCAGATGCCCAAGCAGTGGTACAACCTGCGGGCGGACATGAAGGAAAAGCCGGACCCGCTGATTCATCCGGGCACGCACCAGCCGCTGCCGGAAGAAGCGCTGTATCCCATCTTCTGTCAAAAGCTGGCGCACCAGGAGCTGGACAACGACACCCGCTACATTGATATTCCCGAGCCGGTGCTCGATATGTATAAGCTGTACCGTCCGTCTCCGCTGTGCCGCGCGTACAATCTGGAGAAGGCGCTGGACACCCCGGCTAAGATCTACTACAAGTTTGAGGGGCAACAACACCTCAGGCTCCCACAAGCTGAATTCCGCGATCGCGCAGGCGTACTACGCCAAGGAACAGGGCCTCAAAAGGGCCTTACCACCGAAACCGGTGCCGGTCAGTGGGGAACCGCGCTCTCTGAGGCGTGCGCGTACTTCGGCCTTGACCTGAAAGTGTTCATGGTTAAGGTCTCCTACGAGCAGAAGCCGTACCGCAAGGCGGTCATGCAGACCTTCGGCGCGGATGTGACGCCCTCCCCCTCGAACACCACCGAGGCGGGCCGCGCCATTCTGGCACACGATCCGACCACCGGCGGTTCGCTCGGCTGCGCGATCTCCGAGGCGGTAGAAGTGGCTACGACGCAGGAGGGTTACCGTTATGTGCTCGGCTCGGTGCTGAACCAGGTGTTGCTGCACCAGTCCATCATCGGTCTGGAGAGCAAGCAGGCGATGGAGATGCTCGATGAGTATCCCGATATCGTCATCGGCTGTGCCGGCGGCGGCTCCAACCTCGGCGGCCTGATTTCCCCGTTCATGCAGGATAAGCTGCTCGGCAAGGCTGACCCGCGCATCATTGCGGTTGAGCCTGCGTCCTGTCCGTCGCTTACCCGCGGCAAGTATGTTTACGATTTCTGCGATACTGGCCATGTTACACCGCTGGCCCGCATGTATACGCTCGGCAACGGCTTCATGCCCGCGCCCAACCACGCGGGCGGCCTGCGCTACCACGGCATGAGCCCGATCCTTTCCAAGCTGTACCACGATGGATATATGGAGGCAGTTTCGGTCAAACAGACCGACGTATTCGAGGCCGCGGTGCAGTTCGCCAAGGTGGAGACCATTCTTCCGGCGCCGGAGTCCAGCCACGCCATCCGCGCCGCAATCGACGAAGCGCTCAAGTGCAAGGAGACCGGCGAAGACTAAGACCATCCTGTTCGGTCTGACCGGTACCGGCTACTTTGATATGGCAGCATACGAGGCGTATCACAATGGCACCATGCGCAACCACATCCCCACCGATGAAGAGCTGCAGATCGGCTTCGATACCATTCCGCCGCAGGAATAAAACGCAATATAAGGTATATGGCAGACCTCCAATTTCTCTGCTGTATATAGCCGCCTGTTCCCCTACAGGCGGCTTTGTTTTGCCGAAAACAGGTTTCCGAAAAAAATTTCAAAAAATCTGAAAATAGTTGTTGACATTAGGCCCCACCCGTGATATTATAATAAGGCAGTCAGCGAGAGCGACAAAGCGAAACGCCGACAGCGAAAGAAAATAGATCTTGTATGCGCCAGTAGCTCAGCTGGATAGAGTGACTGGCTACGAACCAAAAGGTCGGGGTTCGAATCCCTTCTGGCGTACCAGATCAACCGGTTATTTCGTAAGAAATGACCGGTTTTTCTTATTTTCTGTACAAATAGAAATCGAAGAAAAAATTTTTACCGTCTATTTACCGTCCATGCGGACATAGCAAAAGCAAACAGAAAATGGACAAGCCATCAGGGCTCCTGTAAAATGAAAGTTGTCGAGAAATCATACTGCAAAGGAGAGACCCTAATGGCTCACAAAAAGAATAACACAAATCTCACAGAATTACTACTGCAATGTATGACTCAGCCGGATCCCATGCTGAGCATGCTGGAATGGCTGTGCACACGGCTCATGGAGACCGAGGTGGAATCAGCAGCTGGGGGCAGAGAAAAGTCAGCGCTCGGACGGAAGGAGCGGCTATCGCAGCGGTTATCGTCCACGCCGCTTGGATACCCGGATGGAACAATGTACCTCATGGTGCCCAAAGGTTCGTCAGGGCGGCTACATTCCGTTCTTCGTCACGGGTGCAAGCGCAGTGAAGCCATGCTCGTACAGGTGGTTCAGGAAGCCTTCGTGCAGGGCGTGTCTACCCGGAAAAATGGAGAAGCTGGCGCATAGCCTCAGCATTGAAAATCTATCCAGAAGCCAGGTCAGTGAGATGACAAAAGGACTGAATGAGCAGGTCGAGGAGTTCCGTAATCGCTCTCTTGCCGGTACGGTGTACCCGGTTTTGTGGGTGGACGCACTGTATGAAAAAAAGTTCGTGTAGATGGCAGAATTGTTAGCATAGTGGTACTTATCGTGTGCGGTGTGGACGAAAATGGACATCGAGACATCATCGCCGTTGAACCCATGACCGATGAATCCAGAAGTTCCTATGGAGTGCTGTTTCAGAATCTGAAGGACCGTGGTCTGTCCACGCCCAGGCTTATCATGTCAGATGCTCACTCTGGGTTGGCGTCGACAATCCGTGAGTCCTTTCCCGGCGCCTCCTGGCAGTGCTGCAAGGTGCATTTCATGCGGAATATCCTGGCCTATGTGCCGCAGAAAGAGAAGAAATCCTTCGCTGAGACACTCAAGGGAATCCGGCTGGCGCCTACGGCGGGGATAATCTTTCTCAAAACCATAGAACATTTCATTTTTTAGTCTACCAAAGAAAGTCTCCATAATGCAGTTGCCATAGCAGTTGCCCTTTCGGGACATAGATTGAATAATTCCATGCTTTTGAAGTTCGCTCCGGTAAAATGCGTGCTGGTACTGCCAGCCCTGATCCGAGTGCATAATCAAACCTTGTACAGAAGGAAATCGTTCAAACGCTTTATGCATTATACACAGTACAGAGGCTTGGCTCAGGTGACAAACTGGGTGAAGTTTAAGTTTGCTGCTATGAATTTGAAAAAGTTAGCGATATGGAAATGGAAGGATTATTTCCGTTTCTTGCTTTTGACTTGTTCTAAATATGATAGAAACCCAATTGTAGCTTAATGCGCAACCGGGTTTCTTGACAAACTAAGACGCGGCACACGATGTGCCGCGCCTTTCATTAGGGGGATTGGTTTAATAAACAAGAAGAAATGGTGTTATTTTGCTGCCAGTTCTTCTTCAGTGAACTGATCTGCATTATCTGCATTAACCGTAGTCATCGGAACACTTACAAAGTTCTTGCAGGGAGCGCCATCCAGAAATTCCAGTTCATCAGTGGTGCCATCTACCATATGACGCATCATATCGAGTGCAGCTTTGGCTTCAACCTGTGCATCCTGATACAGATCTGCATATTCCACACCATCCGTGATCCACTGGCTGGTGGAAGCGCCGATACCGACCAGCGTAAAGTTGGTAGCGTCCAGACCAAGAGCCTTCATGCTTTCCACGATGCCCTGCGTCTGCATATCACTCTGGGTTGCTACGCCGTCAAAGCCGCCAACGCCGTACTTCTGAATCCAGTCCTCGAAAATGCTCTGTGCGAGGGTTGCTTCGTTGCGTTCTACATAGTTTACTTCCAGAATCTCAACATCCGGGCGGTTTGCCGCGAACCAGTCCTGCAGGCCCTCCAGGCGTCCTGCGGCGTTGTCCTGACCATACGGCAGGCAGATAACACAGATTTTTGCGCCATCCTTCAAGCCGGGGGACATAGCTTCCGCTAGCTGAGCACCGATTGCTTTCTCCGAGCTGCCCGCGTAGCAGAAATCAAGATCCTTGCTGGAATCCGAAATCTGCGGTACGATGTTGACAAAGCCAACCTTAACATCCTTCTGCTGGAACTGCATCAGCATATCCGGCACGGAAAACAGTGGCTGGCAGAGGATAGCATCGATGTTCTTCTGAGCCAGTGCTTCGGTGGCTTCAATATAGCCGGTAACGTCCATCATACCGTTCGGGCTGGCGTTCAGTGCTTCAACCTCAAAGCCGTATTCCGACCATGCTCAACGATTGCGTCATTCAGACGTTTGCAGTAATCATCATTCCACGCAGCGGAGATATAACCGAGCTTGTTGAGTGCCTGCTCACCGTCTGCGGAGTCACCGCCGGAGGAGCTGCCGCCCCGTCCACATGCTGCCAGGAGAGTGCTACGCTTGCCGCCAATAATGTCGCCAGTAATCTCTTTTTTCATTCTTTTTCCTCCGTTCTCTTTCTCATGGTTCTATCATAAAATCCGTATACAAGCAGTTTAACGCTTTTTCGTGGATTTCATAATCGCATTGCGAGTGAAGATATCGAGCAGTACCGCGATCAGAATAACGATACCCTTTACAACCTGCTGCCAGAATGCGTTGACACTGCACAGGTTCATAACATTGTTGATAATACCTACAACAAATACCTACGATGGACATAGCCACGTTGCCGATGCCGCCTGCCATGCTGGTGCCGCCGAGTACGCTGCCGATGATGGCCTCAAACTCGAAGTTTACGCCGCCTGCCGGCAGACCGCTGTTGGTACGGCCTGCATACACAGAATACCGGCGAAGGCACACATCAGGCCCATGATAATGTAGTTGACAAATACCTGACGCTTTACGTTGATACCGGATGCGCTTGCTGCTTCCGGGTTGCCGCCGATGGCGTACAGATAACGGCCGTGAGAGGTGCGGGTCATAACAAACAGCATGATTGCGGTTGCTACCAGTACAACGATCAGTAGCATCGGAAAGCGCGGATATTGCCCTGACCGAGGAATACGATCGAACTGCTGACACCGTAAACCGGAGCGCCGCCTGCTACCAGATAAGCAAGACCACGAACTGTCATCTGGGTGGCCAGTGTAACGATAAAGGGCATCAGGCCAATATAGCTTGCAAAGTAACCGTTGATCGCGCCGATGATCATGCCGCAGAGGATAGCAGCAATAACGGCCATCAGCGTGCTGCCGGTCTGTGCGTAGATAACCGCAACAATAACGCTGCAGAATGCTACGTTGGAGCCAGCGGAAGGTCAACACCGCCGCCAATTAGCAGTCGGGTCATGCCGAGTGCAATGATTGCGTAAACGCCGACATTTCGCGCTACGCTCATCAGGTTGGAGCCGGTAAGGAATTCCGGCGAAAGGATGGTGCCGATGATCAGGCAGAGGATCAGAATCAGTACAACACCGAATTTACTGTATGGTTCCGCAACAGATGCGCCTTTGAACAATCCTTCTTTTTTCTTATTCATTTTTGAACCTCCGATGCCAGAGTCATGATCTTTTCCTGCGTAATGCCGTCTTCTTTATGCAGGCAGCCGTTGATCTGTCCCTCACACATGACCATCACGCGGTCGGACAGGTTGATGACTTCCTCCATTTCGGACGAAACAAGAATTACGCCTACCCCTTGCTTGCCAGATCAATAATGATGTTGTAAATCTCCCATTTTGCACCGATATCGATACCTCGGGTCGGTTCATCGAGGATGAGCACTTTGGGATCCATCAGCAGCCACTTGCACAGGATCAGCTTCTGCTGATTGCCGCCGGACAGGAAGTTAGCCATCGTGGACAGTGAACTGGTCTTAACCGACAGACGCTTGGAAGCAGAATCTGCGATTTCGTGCTCTTTCTTTACATCCAGGATACCGCCCTTGGAACGACGGTACAGCGACGGCAGCATGATGTTCTCCTCTACCGAGCGGCAGAGCACCAGACCGTCGTCCTTACGGCTTTCGGTCGCCATTACAATATCGTGCTTAATGGCATCGCGTACACAGCGGATTTTGATTTGCTGACCTTCTAAGTATATCTCGCCGGACTCACATGGATCAAGTCCGAAAATCGAACGCATGGTCTCGGTACGGCCGGCGCCAAC
>VOFB01002372.1_pt1 | contig 45591 bp, 85 predicted proteins | sample 5384141 | NCBI WGS metagenome assembly VOFB01 (sample SAMN12384721, study PRJNA508395) | human gut metagenome | isolation source: healthy gut A | host: Homo sapiens | reverse complement strand
GTGATCGAGACAGAAGCAATCGAATAATTGACGATTCACTTATATTTGTATCATCTTATAAAGAGGGACGGAGCAGATACTTGACCGGTATCTGCTCCGTCCTGTTAGTTTTACGGGCAGATGACAGGAATCAGTTTTTCAGTATAATCTGATCTGATCGGGAAATACTTCTAAAAAAAAGAAAGAAGGCAGAATATGGGAAAGAAAAAAAAAAACCGATCAATTTAAACGAACTGGAAGAGGAAGAAAAAATGAAGTATGAGATTGCGGAAGAACTGGGACTGTTAGACCGGGTACTTGCACAGGGCTGGAAATCACTTACTTCCAAAGAGACCGGGAGGATCGGCGGACTGGTGACAAAAAAGAAGACGGACGCAGGAGAACGGGACAGCACAGACGGAGGGAAAAATATAGAAAAACCGGAAGCAGAAAGGTCTTATTTTGACAAAACCACTCATTTTTGATAAAATGCTCAGAATGGGGAGCATGGTTGGGTGATTTATTATGATAGAAAAGATGAATATATTTGATGTGGAGATTCCAATCCTGACAGCAAAAGAAGCGATGATCCGGGCGATTCAGTATCTTGAGAGTGAGTCAGTGGATACGATCGAGCTGGTTTCCATGGATATGCTGATGAAAGAAAGAAAAATGCACAATGGAAAGAGCAGATCAATGCACTGACGATGCTGCTGCCGGAGAATACAGAGATCCTGAAAGCGGCAGAGATAGAAAATGAAAAGCTGTTCCGGGAAACTGAAGAGAACGTTTTTCCTTAAGATGTTCATGAAGTATATGCAAAAAAATCATAAAAAATATTCCTGCTTGCAGACAGTGAGGAAAATCTGGGAAAAGTAGAGGCGGTTCTGTCCAGGCACAACCGGGGAATCCGCGTTACCGGGCAGATGGTGATTTCGGAGAATGAAGAGCAGATCCAGGATGCGATCAATGCCATCAACGGAACGGAGACGGACTGTATCCTGTCGGTGCTGCCGTCCCCGTTTCAGGAACGGTTTATTACGGCAAATAAAGCCCTTCTGAATGTACGGGTCTGGCTGGGAGGCGGCTGTGCGTTCACAGGGCATCTGGATGAGATAAAATTGAGGAACCGGATCCGTTTTTTTATTCAGAAGAAAATTTTCAGATATCATGTAGAACAGGAAAAAGAATAACGGATTTGCCTGGAAATAAGATCTATATTCGGAAAATTGTGAACTATGCTAAGTCTGAAAATATGAATTTTTTGTAAAAATTCAAAAAATGACTAAAATAAAAGGATTTACTCTTTATTTTTTGCAGTTTTGACTTAATATACTAAGTGGAAATGTGTACGTAAAAAAATTGACACGAAAGGTATGTGTAAATTGCACATATCGAAGAACGGATGGAATGGAGGAAAAAGGATGATTTCTAATCAGATACTTCAGAATACGATTGAAGGATTGAAGGGGATTTCAAGGTTGATTTTTGTGTGTTAGATACAGAGGGGAAGGAACTGGCAGCTACAGGCGAGGTAGATAAGAACTGTTCGGATGCAGTGCTTGCATTTGTAGAGTCCCCTGCAGACAGTCAGGTAATCCAGGGAAGACAGTTCTTCAAGATTTTTGATGAGCAGCGTCTGGAATATGTGCTTGTTGCCAATGGAGACAGCGAGGGAGAATATATGCTGGGAAAGATCGCAGCATTCCAGATCCAGAGTCTTCTGGTTGCATATAAAGAGAGATTTGACAAGGATAATTTTATCAAAAACCTGCTTTTGGATAACCTTTTGTGGTGGATATTTATAATCGTGCCAAAAAAATTACATATTGACACGGAAGTGAAACGTGTTATCTTTTATTATTGAGACATCCCACGAAAAAGACAGTGCGGCTCTTGACAATGTGCGGAATCTTCTCGGAAGCAAATCCCGCGATTTTAACTGCGGTAGATGAGAAGAATATCATTGTTGTAAAAGAACTTTCAGAGAAAAGACGGATGGAAATAAAGAACTTGAAAAAATGGCGAAGGATATGCTGGATCTGCTCCGGTCAGAGGGAGGCGACGAGCAGGTGCATATAGCATATGGAACGATGGTCAACGACATCAAGGAAGTTTCCAAGTCTTATAAAGAAGCCAAGCTGGCGTTGGATGTGGGCAAGATCTTCTTTAGCGAGAAAGATATCGTTGCCTATACAACTCTTGGTATCGGCCGTCTGATCTACCAGCTCCCGATTCCGTTGTGCAAGATGTTTATCAGAGAAATTTTCGGTGGCAAATCGCCGGATGATTTTGATGAAGAGACATTGACAACCATCAATAAATTTTTTGAGAACAGCCTGAATGTGTCGGAAACATCACGGCAGTTGTTTATTCACAGGAATACGCTTGTATACAGACTGGATAAACTGCAGAAGAGCACAGGACTTGATCTGCGTGTCTTTGAGGATGCCATTACTTTCAAAATTGCCTTTATGGTAGTAAAGTATATGAAGTATATGGAGACATTAGAGTACTAGAATTTTGCGGAGTATGGATAATTAGGAGGAACATATGATTGAATTAAGGAATGTGACGAAGGAGTATTCCAAAGGTCATGCAGCTCTTGAACGGCGTTTCCGTGAAGATTGAACACGGCGAATGCGTATTTATCGTAGGTGACAGTGGTTCAGGTAAGTCAACCCTTATCCGTCTGATTATGAAAGAACTGAATCCGACCGAGGGTACAATTATCGTCAACGGCCAGAATTTGAACCGTATGAAACACAGAAACATTGCTAAATACAGAAGAGGACTTGGAGTTGTGTTCCAGGATTTCCGTCTTTTGAGAGACAGAAACATTTATGAAAATATTGCGTTTGCCCTGCGCGTGACGGAAACGCCGACAAAAGTGATCAAGAAAAAGTACCGGCAGCATTGTCACTGGTGGGACTGGCAGAGAAGTACAAATCCTTCCCGAAGGAGCTTTCCGGAGGAGAGCAGCAGCGAGTTGCAATCGCAAGGGCGATCGTAAATGAGCCTGCCATCCTGCTGGCGGATGAGCCGACAGGTAACTTGGATCCAACGAACTCCTGGGAGATCATGAGCCTTCTGAAAGAGGCGAATGAGCGTGGAACAACAGTACTTGTTGTTACACATAACCAGGAGATCGTAAACGAGATGAACGAGCGCGTCATTACTATGAAGCAGGGCGTAATCGTCAGTGATGAACGAAAAAGGTGGGTATATAAATGAGGATTAGTACATTTGGATACGTTGGAAAACAGGGCGTTAAGAATATCTGGAGAAACAAGATGTTCTCGCTGGCATCCATAGCGACGATGTCAGCATGTATTTTCCTGTTTTGATTGTTTTACTCGATACTTGTTAACTTCCAGTATATTATCCGAAGTGCTGAGGAAGGTGTGGCGATCACGGTCTTCTTTAATGAAGAGGCTACAGATGAGCAGATCCAGAAGATTGGGAAGGAACTGAAAGCAAGAGATGACGTTTCAGAGGTGAAATATATTTCAGCAGAGCAGGCATGGGAGGATTTTCAGAAGGATTATTTCGGAGATAATCCGGAGCTTGCAGAGGGATTTAAAGATGACAATCCGCTGGCCAATTCAGATAACTATGAAGTTTATATGAAGACGACAGACAACAGCCAGGATCTGATCGCAAGAAGTAAATCTCTTTCTTCTACGCAGCAGGATCTGGTTAAGTTTGCACAGAGTCTGGATGGAGTGTCGAAAGTAAATAAATCGGATGTTGTAGCGAATACACTCTCCAGCGTTAATATGCTGGTTGCGTATATTTCCATTGCGATCATTGCGATCCTGTTGGGAGTGTCAATCTTCCTGATCAGCAATACGGTTACAATGGGTATTACAGTCAGAAAAGAAGAGATCGCTATTATGAAATATATTGGTGCGAAAGACTTTGTTGTAAGATCACCGTTCGTGATCGAGGGTCTGATCATCGGTATCTTTGGCGCAGCGATCCCACTGGGACTTTCATATGTACTTTATGATAAGGCAGTTTCCTATGTCATGGAACGGTTCAGTATTCTGAAGTATATTATTGATTTCCTTCCGGTAAATGTAGTATATACATACTTATTGCCAGTCGGACTTATCATGGGGATCGGAATTGGTTTCCTTGGAAGCTTCTTTACAGTACGCAAGCATCTGAGAGTATAGGAGGAAGCCTATGAAAGGCCGGATGAGGAAAATTACAGGAATTTTGCTGGCGTTCGTCCTTTGTATCGGAACGGCATCGCAGTCCGGTGCGGTTACGATCGATGAAGCTGAGAAAAAAGCAGATCAGCTTGAATCGGATAAAAAGAAAGCAGAAGAAGAAAAGAAGACGCTGTCGGAGAAACTGGATGAGATCATTAAGAAAATGAATGAGACGCAGGAGCATCTGACCGCCAAGGAGGATGAAATCTCCGATGCGGAAAAATGAATTGATTCAGGCTCAGATTGCGGAAGATGATCAGTACGACAGCATGAAAAAGCGGATCCGTTATCTTTATGAAGGCGGTAATACACAGTTTCTGGAAATGATGATGACGAGCAGTTCGATCACAGATCTGCTGAATAAAGCCGAGTATGTGGCAAAGCTGTCTTCTTATGACCGGGATATGCTGGTTGAGTTTCAGGATACGGTGAAAACTGTACAGGACAAAGAGGCAAAGCTTCAGGAAGAATATAAAAATCTGAATACGCTGCAAAGTCAGCTCGTAGAGCAGCAGACGCAGGCTCAGGAGATGATCAGCAGTAAAGAGGCACAGATCGCAAGTATCCAGACGCAGATCCAGCAGAATGCTGATACGCTCAAAGAGCTGAAGGAGAAAAGCAGAGCAGGCAAGACGGCTGCAGGAGGAGCAGGCAAAGCTGAATAGTGGAGGAAGTTCTTTTAAGCCGTCGTCCAGTGGGAATGTGGTCAGTGGAAATGGATATTTTACGCATCCGTGTCCGGGTATGACTTATCAGTCCAGCTATTTCGGTGAAGTCAGGGCATTTGATCCAAGACCTCACAAGGGAAATGATTATGCAGCTCCGACAGGAACACCGACTTATGCGGCAGCAGCAGGAACTGTGGTGATCGCGGGATGGAGCAACAGTGCCGGGAACTGGGTCGTGATCAATCATGGAAATGGTCTCGTAACGAAATATATGCATCATAGTGCAATCTGCGTGTCAGCAGGGCAGAAAGTCGCAAAAGGACAGCAGATCGGATATGTTGGATCAACGGGATATTCGAGTGGTGCACATCTGCATTTCCAGGTAGAATTAAATGGAACAGCAGTAAATCCAAATACATATTTGTAGTATGCTGACCAGAAGCAGAAGATGACAGATACGTCATCAAAGGAAGAACTGAGGGAGGACAGAGCGGATCAATGTCTGCTTTGTCCTCTTTGTGCATAGAATATAAAAAGGATGAAAGGAGTCAGGAATGGAAGAAAATACAGGCAGAAAGAAAAGTGGTTTTGCGGCAGGACTGCTGACCGGAATTGTGATCATGGCGGTGATCTCGATCCTTGGATTTGGAGGATGGTATATCGTGAACCGGAACAGCAGCGGTTCTTATACATCAGAAAATGTAACAGAAGGAGATGTGTCAAAGAAGCTGGATCAACTGAATCAACTGATCGACAAATATTATCTGTATCAGGATGAAGTGGTTCAGGATGCACTGGTAGAGGGAATCTATTCAGGTTATGCAGCAGCACTGGGAGATCCTATACAGTTTATTACAATAAAGATGAGACGAAAGCATTGATGGAATCTACCAGCGGCACATTTTCCGGTGTCGGAGCAACGCTGACAAGAGATGCAGATACGAAAGCAGTGACGATTGTGAATGTCTATCAGGATTCTCCGGCTGAAAAGGCAGGTCTGAAGGCAGGGGATATTCTGGAAAAGGTAGATGACCATGAAGTTGGTGATGAAGAACTGGATACGATCGTATCCTGGATCAAAGGGAAAAAGGTACGGAAGTAACGTTATATGTCCTGAGAGACGGGAAGGAAGAGACGCTGACTGCCACAAGAGATACGATCGAGGCACAGACAGTTGAGTATGAGATGAAGGATGGCAGGGTTGGTTATATCCGGGTATCAGAATTCGATCTGGTGACATACGATCAGTTTAAAGCAGCACTGGATGACCTGGAAAATCAGGGAATGGAAGGTCTTGTGATCGATCTGAGAAATAATCCGGGAGGAAATCTGGATGTTGTCTGCAATATGTTGAAGCTTCTTTTGCCGGAAGGAACGATCGTTTCCACGAAAGATAAAAATGGTAAGACGGATAAGATCACGTGTGATGGCACGAATGAATTTAAAAAGCCGCTGGCAGTTCTTGTGAATCAATACAGTGCAAGTGCATCGGAGATCTTCAGCGGTGCGATCCAGGATTATGGCACAGGAAAGATTGTCGGAGTAACGACCTATGGAAAAGGAGTTGTGCAGCAATTACTGGATCTGGGAGACGGAACGTGCTTTAAAGTAACGATCGCAGAATATTATACTCCAAGTGGAAAAAGCATCAATAAAAAAGGTGTTGAGCCTGATATAGAAGTGGAATATCAGTATGACGAAGCGATCCGAAGAAGGATAACCAGTTGGATAAGGCATTGGAAACAGTCAGGAAGAATTAAAATAGAGCAGAAAAAAAGTGAAGATTAAAATTAAAAAAAAACTTGCAATTAAAAAGCAGTGTGCTAATATTTAAACCAAGTTTTAACAGGCTAACGTGTTAAAATAGATAAAAGGCGAAGAACAAGACTCTGATCTTCAGAAACTGACAGGAAGCAGGCATCACCGACTGAGAGTGCCGGACAGCGGAGCAGATCAAGGGAACACTTGGGAGCCGGCTGTCTGAACAGATCAAGTAGGGCAGCACGTTTAGCAGGCGTTATCTGCAAAGAGGGGAATTGGAAAGGGACTAAGACGAAAGAGCAGACAGAGATTCAATGCGGGTGGTACCGCGGATATTATATTTGATAATTTCCGTCCCGGGATACTGTTGTATCCCGGGACTTTTTCTATTTAGAAAAAAGTTCTTCACCGGGATGCTGGAATCTGAAAGGAGAAGAAAATGGAGCTTGTAACAGGAGTAAAAAAGAAAGAGACGCTGGAATTAAGAGAACTGCTTGAAGCAGGCAGAATCGGAACTGAAGTCAGAGTGAATGGTGCGATCCATACGATCAGAGATATGGGAACCGTTGCTTTTCATCATTCTGAGAAAAAGAGAAGGCCTTGTGCAGTGCGTTTATGAAGAAGGAGTTTCAAAATTTAACTTGAAAGATGTGAAAGAAGCAGATACAGTAGAAGTATCAGGGTGCTTGAGCGATCGCGAAAAAGCTCCGAATGGGATTGAGATTCGCTTGGTGAATTGAAGATCTTAAGTGAGCCGGCAGAGCCAATGCCGCTTCCGATTGCAAAGTGGAAGCTGAACACATCTCTGGAAGCAAAATTAAACTACAGACCGATTTCTCTGAGAAATATCAGAGAGCGTGCGAAGATTCAGAATTCAGGAAGGAATCGTAAGAGGGTTCCGGATTTCCTTTATAAGGAAGGATTTACAGAGATCCATACTCCGAAGATCGGTGCGAAAAGTGCTGAGGGAGGAGCAAACCTCTTCCGGCTGGAATATTTCCACAGACCGGCGATCCTTCAGCAAAGCCCGCAGTTCTATAAGCAGATGATGGTTGGTGTATTTGACCGTGTCTTTGAAACCGGTCCGGTATTCCGTGCAGAAAAACACAATACCAAGCGACACCTCAACGAATACACCAGCCTGGATTTTGAGATGGGATATATCGATGGATTTGAAGATATCATGGCAATGGAGACCGGATTTCTTCAGTATACGATGGCGCTGCTTGAAGAAAGAGTATGCAAGAGAGCTGAAGATCCTGGATATTCAAGTACCAAAGACGAAAGAGATTCCGGCTGTACGATTTGATGAGATCAAGAGACTTGTGGCAGAAAAGTATGACCGAAAGATCAAGAATCCATTTGATCTCGAACCGGAAGAGGAAATGCTGATCAGTAGATATGCAAAAAGAAGAATGGGATGCAGATTTTGTATTCGTTACTCATTATCCATCAAAGAAGCGTCCATTCTATGCAATGGATGATCCGGAGGATCCGACTTACACGCTCAGTTTTGACCTGCTTTTCAGAGGAATGGAGATCACAACCGGCGGACAGCGTATTCATGATTATCATGAACTTCTTGCGAAGATGGAGAAGCGAGGTATGACAGATGAAGGCATGGAGCAGTATTTAAGTGCATTTAAGCATGGAATGCCACCACACGGAGGTCTTGGAATAGGTATGGAACGTCTGACGATGAAGATGATGAACGAAGATAATGTGCGTGAGACAACCTTGTTCCCGAGAGATTTGAGCAGACTGGAGCCATAGTAGCAGAGAGTGTGGCAGACCGACAGCGACACATAGATGGTGACAGAGAGCATAGCAGACCGATAGTTATAAGGAATGTGATGGAAAGCAAGAGACCGTTGTGGACAGAAAAGCGGAGGAGTTCAGATGAAAAAGAGAAGATGTTATCTTTGTGGTGGAAAACTTGTAAATGGAAGATGTACACTTTGCGGTCTTGATAATACAAAAATTGAGCGGAAAAATTACCGCCTGAATGAAAGCAGCTTTGACGGAAAAGGGATTGAGGCAAATTCCATTTATGTGAATCCCATAACGGAAAGCCGTCCGGTGGGCTGAACCGCCAGGGGCAGGCTTCCTGGCAGAGCGGACGAAACCAGCAGGGACAGAGTTCCTGGCAGAATGGACAAAATCAGCAGGGACAGAGTTCCTGGCAGAGCGGACAGAACTGGACGCAGACGGGGCAGGAAAAAGAAAAAGTCCGGAAAGCAGAAAAAGGGATGGATTTCAACAATCATTGTATTGCTGATGATTCTGATCAGTATTGGCGGACCGGCGATCAGTTTTGTGACGACAGAGATAAAAAATAAGATTTATCAGATCAATAACTTGGTGATGATAACTGGTGGAGTGGTTCAGAAATCGATACAAGTGTGGACGAGAATGATCCGTATGAGTTTGTAACGAGAGAGTTATCCGACAGTGGAGAGGTTTACGATACAGAGCTTGGATATGGTGAATATGTTGTCGGGAACAGATATTCCGGAAGGAACTTATGAAGTAACACTTCAGTCAGGATACGGTTCGTTTCAGACCGAGGATCCGGACAATTCCATTTATCTGTATGGATATTTCTCTGAAAATGCATCTGATGAGGATGAAGATATTACTGAAATGGAAGATGAGATTGTATGATGGGGCCCATGTCATGATTGGAGAAGATGTGGTACTCGCCTTCCATACGGAAAATGGTCAGACCGGACAGATGCAGTCCGAAGATAATCCGCTGAGTGTGACGTATACTCTCCAGCCGGAAAAGAAGTATACTGTGGGAAAAGAGATTCCGGCAGGGTGTGTATGATGTCTCTGGAACAAAAGACTGGGCTGTGATGGAGTATGAGATCTATCTCGGAGAACTGTATGATGAGGAATATGACAGCCTGAATTATCAGAATTATTCGATCATGGTAGAAGCGGGAAATGAAAATGCAATCTATAAAAATGCAGTACTGACGGAGGGAACGGAAATCACCGTGACAGGAAAAATGATCCTGACACCATCCAAAAAGATCGAAGTCAGGACTATGAAGCATTTTATGATATTTACAGAAAATGATGTCGGGGTCAAAAGCCCCCGACTATGATACCTACGGATTGTTACGCACTACGTGCTCCCACAAAAACCAGAATTATGACAGCATTTCGTGGTGCTTACGCCCCACTTTTATGCTCGCAATAAGCGGGTCAAATTTATGATACTCGTGTGCGAGCAACGTTGGTGTCAGACCTTTTGACCCTGGTAAAAAAATGAAGTGAAAGAAAGGATGACAGAAATTGGCAAATAAAATATCCGATGAAACAATCGAGTATGTGGGAATCCTTGCAAAACTGGAACTTTCGGAGGAAGAAAAAGAAGCCGCCAAAAGCGATATGGAGCAGATGCTGGATTATATAGATTCATTAAATGAACTGGATACCACCGGGATTGAACCGATGTCTCATGTATTTCCGGTGCAGAATGTATTCCGGGAAGATGTTGTAACAAATGGTGATAATAAAGAGAAGACGTTGGCAAATGCACCACTTCGTAAAGAGGACAGTTTTGAAGTGCCGAAGACAATTGGTTAAAGGGAGTGAGATGCAGATGGATTTATTAAAACTTACAGCCCTTGAACTGGGCAGAAAAATAAAAGCCGGTGAGGTGACAGTCAGAGAAGCAGTCCGGGCAGTAATCGAGCAGGCAAAAGAAGTAGAGCCAACAATCAACAGTTATGTGACACTGGATGAAGAAGGGGCCTATGCACAAGCAGATGAAATTCAGAAAAAAATTGATGCAGGAGAACTGACCGGCCCACTGGCAGGAGTTCCTGTGGCGATCAAAGATAATATGTGTATTGAAGGACAGCTTACAACATGCAGTTCCAAAATTCTTTCCGGTTTTAAGCCGACTTATACAGCACAGGCGGTTGAAAACCTGAAGAATGCAGGAGCCGTCATTCTCGGAAAGACCAATATGGATGAGTTTGCCATGGGAAGTACGACGGAGACTTCTTATTATGGACCAACGAAAACCCTCATAATACAGCTCATGTTCCGGGAGGTTCTTCCGGTGGATCCTGTGCGGCAGTGGCAGCGTCCGAATGTTATTATGCTCTTGGATCTGATACCGGCGGATCCATTCGTCAGCCGAGCTCATTCTGTGGAGTTGTCGGACTAAAACCAACTTATGGAACAGTTTCCCGATATGGACTGGTCGGCATATGGTTCTTCACTGGATCAGATCGGACCGGTGGCAAAGGATGTGGCAGACTGTGCAGCAATCCTGGAAGTGATTGCCTCCCACGATGAGAAAGACAGTACGTCGATCGAACGGGATGATTGTGATTTCACAGAAGCACTTGTAGATGATGTAAAGGTCTCCGTATTGGAATCCCAAGAGATTATATGGGAGAAGGTCTGGATCCTGAAGTAAATGATGCTGTGATGAAGGCAGCAAAAGTACTCGAAGAAAAGAGGTGCGATTGTTGAGGCGTTTGATCTGCGACTTGTAAAATATGCGATTCCGGCATACTATACGATCGCAGCAGCAGAGGCAAGTTCCAACCTGGAACGTTTCGACGGAGTAAAATATGGATATCGTACCAAAGAGTATGAGGGACTTCACAATATGTACAAAAAACACGTTCAGAAGGATTTGGTCCTGAAGTAAAGAGAAGAATCATGCTTGGATCTTTTGTCTTAAGTTCAGGATATTATGATGCTTACTATCTGAAAGGCACTTAGAACAAAAGCCCTTTAATCAAGAAAGGAGTTTGACCGTGCATTTGAAAAATACGATCTGATTCTCGGACCGGCAGCACCGACAACTGCTCCGGAGCTTGGAAAGAGTCTGGATGACCCGATGAAAATGTATTTGGGAGATATTTATACGATCTCTGTCAATCTTGCCGGACTTCCGGGCATGAGTGTGCCGGTAGGAAAAGACAGCAAAGGACTTCCAATCGGTATGCAACTGATCGGAAATGTATTTGAAGAAAAGACTTTGATCCGTGCAGCATATACTTATGAGTGTGCGACAAAGAAAGTGCATGAGGTTCCTGCACAGATCGGACGGACAGCGGAAAAGGAGGTACAGTAATCATGGCAAAGCAGTATGAAACAGTCATTGGACTGGAAGTGCATATTGAGCTGGCTACAAAGACAAAAGATCTTCTGTGGATGCAGCACAGAATTCGGTGGCGCACCGAATACACATACCTGCCCGGTCTGCACCGGTATGCCTGGGTCGCTTCCGGTATTGAATAAGCAGGTGGTAGAATATGCGATGGCAGTCGGACTTGCAACAAACTGTGATATCACACAGAAATGTAAATTCGACCGCAAGAACTATTTCTATCCAGATAATCCGCAGAACTATCAGATTTCCCAGCTTTATCTTCCAATCCACGAGATGGATATGTAGAGATTGAAAGCGGTTCGGAAAGAAAAAAGTGCGGATCCATGAGATTCATATGGAAGAAGATGCAGGAAAGCTGGTTCACGATGAATGGGATGATACATCACTTGTCGATTATAACCGAAGCGGTGTGCCACTTGTAGAGATCGTATCAGAACCAGATATGCGTTCTGCAGATGAAGTTATCGCATATCTTGAAAAACTGCGTATGATCGTGCAGTATTTAGGGAGCATCTGATTGTAAGCTTCAGGAAGGATCCTATGAGAGCAGATGTTAACTTATCTGTCCGCGAAGTGGGAGCAGAAGAGTTTGGAACAAGAACAGAGATGAAGAACCTGAACTCATTCAAGGCAATCGCACATGCAATTGAAGGCGAGCGTCAGAGACAGATTGAGTTGATCGAAGAAGGAAAACAGGTTGTACCCAGGAGACAAGACGCTGGGATGACAACAAAGAATCTTCTTATGCAATGCGTTCCAAAGAAGACGCGCAGGATTATCGTTATTTCCCGAACCGGATCTTGTACCGATCGTGATCAGTGATGAATGGATCGAAAAAATCAAATCACAGCAGCCGGAACTTCGTACGGAGAAGCTGGAGCGTTACAAGGAACAGTTTGATATTCCGCAGTATGACGCAGAGATCATCACAGGTTCTAAGAAAATGGCCACGTCTTTTTGAGCAACAACAGCAATCTGTGAGAAACCGAAGAAAGTTGCAAACTGGCTGATCGGAGAGACCTTCCGTCTGATGAAAGACAATGGAATGGAGCCGGAAGATTTAACATTTTCTCCGGAGAACCTGGCAAAATTAATTGATCTTGCGGAGGCAGGTGGCAAAAGATGTATTCAAGCAGATTTTCCATGAGGATATAGATCCTGAGAAATATGTCGAAGAACACGGGCTTAAGATGGTGAACGATGAAGGTGCACTCCGTGAGACAGCTGCCAAAGTGATCGCAGACAACCCACAGGCAGTCGCAGACTTCAAAGGCGGTAAAGAGAAAGCAATCAGGAGCACTGCTTGGACAGACAATGCGCGCCATGAAGGGGGAAAGCAAACCCTGGAATGGTGAACCAGGTGCTGCGAGAGTTGTTAAAATAAAATTTGATTTGTCTGTTAGGATTCCTGTAAATGGAACAGATATATTTATTGACCTAATATTGAAATTAAGATTGATATATTGACAGCCTGGAAAATGTCTGCTATATTACAAGTAGAACACAGAGAAATAATAAACTATATATGTTCAAAACAATAAGAGATTCGGAAGGATGTGGAAAGAATGAAACGAGATTATTATGAAGTGCTTGGGCTGTCAAAGGGCGCAGAGGATAAAGAAATAAAGAGAGCATATCGTAAGCTGGCAAAGAAGTATCATCCGGACTCCAATCCTGGGGATAAAGAAGCGGAGAAGAAATTCAAAGAAGTGACGGAGGCGTACTCTGTACTGAGCGATCCGGAGAAGAAGAAGCTTTACGACCAGTTCGGACATGCCGCATTTCCGATCAGAGCGGTGCTGCAGGTTCGGATATGGAAATGCCGGTACAGGTGGCTTTGGAGGATTCGGCGGAAACGGCGGATTCAAAGGCGGTACTTACCGTAGTTATGGTGGACCGGGAAGTGGATATCAGGAGTATCATTTTGAAGGTGGCGACATGGATGACATGTTTGGTGACATTTTCGGAAATATGTTCCATGGAGGAAGTGCTTCAGGTCGCAGCAGAAGGACATCAGGATTTACAGGAGGATTTGGAGGTGAAAGCTTTAAATCAAAAGGTTCTGATATCAAGGCAGGTATCACTGTAGGATTTGACGAGGCTGCATTTGGTGGAGATAAGGTTATTACTCTGAGTAATCCGGAAAATCCAGGACAACCAGGACAGTCACTGAAGGTTCATATTCCGGCAGGTATTGATAGCGGAAAGTCAATCCGTTTAAGAGGAAAGGGAATGCCGGGAACCGGTGGTGGTGAAGCCGGAGATCTTCTGTTGAAAGTAACAGTTGCTCCGAAACCTGGATATGAGCGGAAAGGTATGGATGTATATACAACCGTATCTGTTCCGTATACAACAGCTGTTTTCGGAGGTGAGGCATTGGTCCATACACTGTATGGAGATGTTATGTGTAAGATTAAAGAGGGAACACAATCGGGTTCTAAAATTCGTCTGAGAGGTAAGGAAATTGTTTCGATGAAAGATTCATCCGTTCACGGAGACCAGTATGTAACGATTCAGATTGAAGTGCCAAGAAACTTAAGTCCGCAGGCAAGACAGAAATTAAAAGAGTTTGAAGAAATCTGTCAGGGGAGTTCAAGAACAGCATAAATAAATGAAAAGACCAGAAGGCTTGTTTTACAAATTGAAACAAGAATCTCTGGTCTTTTTCTGCTGTTTAGAATATTGCTGTAGCTGTTTAGAAGTTACTGTGAGCAGTAACGTTTTGCACAGGTACAATTTATAGCCACTGACTCAGAAATTTGAAGCCAGTAACAAACGAATTATAATTGGGATTCTGCTAGTCACGTTCCCAACGACCGGAAGCACCACATGGAAGAACCAATCCTGAATCTGTAACAGGAAGTCCGATCTCCTGTGAATCCACATGTCCGTTCCAAGATTTTAATTCAGTTGAGATCATGTAAGGTAAGTACGGCAGGAGCAAGTCCTGTTGTATAAGAATTCACAAGGAAGAACAGTGCATCCTTGGAAAGAATCTTTGTACAAAGCTTGATGAGTGGATGGATCATATCTTCAATCTTCCAAATCTCCCCCTTCGGCCCACGTCCATAAGAAGGCGGATCCATAATGATCGCATCATAAGTGTTGCCACGGCGATCTCACGCTCAACAAACTTCACACAGTCATCCACCAGCCAGCGAATCGGAGCATCACCAAGACCAGAAGCAACCGCATTCTCCTTTGCCCAGGTAACCATTCCTTTTGAGGCATCCACATGAGTAACCTGCGCTCCGGCAGCTGCCGCTGCAAGTGTAGCACCTCCGGTATAAGCAAAAAAGGTTCAGCACCTTGACCGGACGTCCAGCATTCTTAATCTTCTCAGAGAACCAGTCCCAGTTTGTTGCCTGTTCCGGAAAAAGTCCAGTGTGTTTGAAACTGAATGGTTTTAAATTGAATGTGAGAGAACCGTAATGGATCTGCCACTGCTGTGGGAGACTAAAAAACTCCCATTCACCGCCTCCCTTCTTACTTCTGTGATAATGCCCGTTCATCTCTTCCAACCGCGGTTCTTCTTAGGAGTATCCCAGATGACCTGAGGGTCTGGACGTACCAGAAGATAATTTCCCCAGCGCTCAAGCTTTTCTCCTTTTGAGCAGTCAATGACTTCGGCAATAATCTTTCCATTGATTTGCAATCCACATGAATTAGTTAATCCTTTCTACAAAAATACTTGTAATCCAGAGACAATCTCAAAAAACGATACATTTTTGAAATTGTTTCGTTTTATATCGTCTATAACATTTCTATTATAATAGAAAGTCCTATGGTAATGCAATGAAAATTTTGTGATTGAGAAATTGAAAAATACTGGAAAAAAAATACTAACAACCCACTAAAATGGTAGGAATATAAAACAAAGCGACGAAATCATATAATACCTATTGACGTAGTAGGTTAATAGGTGTATCATACGCCTATCGAATCTGAGATGCGAAAAAGTAACAGCGTTACATCAAATGATAGATGGAGTGATGAGTATGATAAAAGTAGAACACGCAAACAAAACCTTTTCCGGAAAATACGGTAAGGTACATGCCTTGCAGGATGTAAGCATCCATGTAGAAAAGGGAGACATTTACGGAATCATCGGATTTTCCGGAGCCGGTAAATCAACTTTGATCCGGTTGGTAAATGGATTAGAGACACCGGATACGGGAAATGTTATAGTCCAGGGAGAAAATCTTGGGAATCTGAAAAAAACGCAGCTTCGCAAGCTTAGAAGAAAAATCGGAATGGTTTTCCAGCAATTTAATCTTCTTGAATCCAAAACAGTTTATCATAATATAGCATTGCCGCTGATTCTTGAGAAAGTACCGAAGGCTGAGATTGACAAGAAAGTCAAAGAAGTTCTTCAGTTTGTAGAACTGGAAGACAAGAAAGATGTTTATGTCAGCCAGCTTTCGGGAGGACAGAAACAGAGAGTTGCAATTGCAAGGGCATTGACAACAACACCGGAAATCCTGCTTTGTGATGAGGCAAACAAGTGCCTTGGATCCACAAACAACAGAATCCATTCTGAAACTGCTTAAGAAGATTAACCGGGAGATGGGGGTTACAATCCTTCTGATCACACATCAGATGCAGGTGGTTCAGATGATCTGTAATAAAGTAGCAGTCATGGAGAAAGGTCAGGTAGTAGAGGCGGGAAGTGTGCTGATGTATTCGGAAAACCGCAGGCACCTGTTACAAAAGATTCGTTCAGACTGTAGTAAATGATCAGATCCCTGAAAGTATCATTAAGTCTTGTAAAAGAGCAGAAAGAACATTTCCGTGTAGAACGACTGAAAGTTTATCGGAAGCAGCGTAAAACGCCCGGTTATCTCAGATATTTGTCATGTAGAAGGAATTGTAGTAAATATCTTAGGAGCAACCGTTCAAGAACTTCAGGACAACATAATGTGTGTGTTCATTTTACAGTTGCTAGGATCTGAAGAGAAGATTCTAGAAAGCAGAGAAACAGATTGACGAAAACGGAGTCATCAGAGAAAGGGTAGAGGCGATTTAATGGAACAAGAGTATTTTGGAGTTTCACTGGAGAAATTACTGACTAGTGGAGGACAGACTTTATATATGGTGGCATGGTCATTGATCATTGGAACCATCATAGGAATCATTCTGGCATTGATCCTTGTACTTTGCCGTAAGGGAGGAATGATAGAGAATCTGATCCTTTACAATATTGTAAGTATCTATATTAATATAGTAAGAAGTATTCCGTTTGTGATCTTACTGGTAGCGATCATGCCGTTGACAAGGGCAATTGTTGGAACGACCATCGGAAGTACAGCATCACTTGTCCCGCTTGTTATTTATATCAGTCCATATCTTGCACGCTTGATGGAAAATAGCTTACTGGAGATTAATCCGGGTATTCTGGAAGCGGCTGAAGCAATGGGGCATCTACCATGGCAGACGATTCGGTATTTTCTGCTTCCGGAGACACTTGGGATCCATTGTACTTGCTTTGACAACAGGTACAATCGGGCTGCTTGGGGCATCTGCAATGGCCGGATATGTAGGTGGAGGCGGTGTCGGAGATTTGGCATTGACGTATGGTTATCAGAGAATGAATACGCCATTGATGATCTTTACAGTGGTTGTATTGGTTGTATTTGTACAGATTCTTCAGCTGGCAGGAAATATAATTTCAAGAAAACTCAGACAACATAGATAATTGATTAAGAAAGAACGAGGAGAATTATATTATGAAAATCAAGAAAATTATTGCAGGATTATTAGTAGCGACAACAGCATTCAGCCTGGCGGCATGCGGAAATTCAGGTTCAGGAGATACGAAGAAAAGTGACGCGGATACATCAGAGAAAAAAGGAAATCGTCTATGGAAAATCTCAGGGACCATATACAGAGCTTTTTGAAGATGCCATTGTTCCGATTCTTGAAAAAGAGGGATACACAGTAAAGGGCGTTGATCTTTCTGATCTTCAGACAGCAGACGTTGCATTAAATGACGGAGATGTTGATGTCAATGTAGAACAGCATACAGCATACATGGATAATTTTAATAAAAGTTACAATGCAGATCTGGTTGCAATCAGCCCAATCCCGACAGTTCCGGCAGGAGTTTATTCAGATAAATATGATTCTGTAGATGAGATTCCGGATGGTGCAAAGGTTGCTGTTCCAAATGATGCGTCCAACACAGCACGCTGCTATCTGATGCTTCAGAAAATCGGCTGGATCAAACTGGATGAGAGTGCAGATCCATCCGCAATAACACAGGATGATATTGTAGAGAATCCGCACAATATCGAATTTACAGAAATGAACAGCATGACAATTCCTGCAGCAGAATCTGATTTTGACTATATTGCAATCACAGGAAGTGTCGTATACAATGCAGGATTGACGCTTCTACAGCACTGGCTAACGAGGATATTCAGGATTATCTCGTACTTCAGGTCGTAGTAAAAGAAGAGAATAAAGATGCTGCCTGGGCGAAGGCAATCGTGGATGCATATCATTCAGACGAGTTTAAAAAGTATATGGAAGAAAACAATGATGGATTATGGTGGATCCCGGATGAACTTAAATAATCAGGAAAGGCAGTGATTAAAAAGATGGATCAGACAGAAAAATTAATCCTGGAAGCAATCGATCAGCACAGAGATGAGATCATTGAATTTGCCAGAGATATATACGATCATGGAGAACTTGGATATAAAGAATTCAATACAGCAGAAAAATTCATAAAGAAGATGAAAGAATTAGGTCTGCGCACAGAGACAGGACTTGCAATTACAGGAACAAAAGCGTATTTAAATGAAGAAAAGAAAGATACAGCAAGCCTTGCACTTCTTGGAGAGCTTGATGCACTTAGGATTCCGGAGCATGCGCATGCGAATCCAGAGACAGATGCGGCACATTGCTGTGGACATCATGCACAGATGGCAGGAATCTTTGGCGCAGCACTGGCTCTTACAGTTCCGGAGATTGCGGAAAAACTGGATGGGCAGGTTGTATTTTTCGCAACACCGGCGGAAGAGTATGGTGAGATTGGATTCAAGAATGAGCTGCGCGCACAGGGAAAAATAAAATATGGCGGTGGAAAATGTGAGCTGCTTCGTATCGGCGCATTTGATGATATTGATCTTTGCATTACACATCACATTGCACCGGGGGATGACATCATAGTAGGAAGTGGAACCGGAAATGGATTTGTATCTAAAGTGATCCGTTGTTTAGGTAAGGCAGCCCATGCGGCAGGAACACCGGAACAAGGTGTAAATGCTCTGTCGGCGGCGTCACTTGGTCTGCAGGCACTCGGTCTGAATCGAGAGACATTCCGTGATGAAGATTGTGTCCGTGTCCATCCGATCATTACAAAGGGGGCAACCTGGTAAATGTAGTGCCTGATGAAGTTGTAGTAGAGACACTGGTAAGAGCGAAAACAATTGAAGCATTTACGGATGCGGCAAAGAAAACAGACCGATCCTTCCAGGCAGGAGCTGTTGCAATGGGAGCGAAGGTTGAAATCACAACACTTCCGGGATACCTTCCGACACTTGCGGAAGAAGCACTCCCAGAATTAAAAAGAGCAGCAGAACTTTCTGCACCGGAAACAAATGTGATCGAGGCATCAGGACATACGGGAGGATCAACAGATGTAGGTGATGTGCAGCATCTGATGCCTGTTTATACATTCAATACAGGCGGTGTAAAAGGCGGACTTCATCAGATTAACTTTGAAGTGACGAATGAAGAAGAGGCTTATATTGTCACTGCGAAGATGTTTGCACTTGGAGCCTATGGACTTTTGAAAGAAAAAAGCAGCAAGAAGCAGAGAACTTGTTAAAAATTATAAGCCGGTATTTGAAAATTCAGCAAAGTATGCGGAGTTTATGGATCAGTTTGATTCAAAAGAAGTATTGGAATAATTCTATACATTTCCCTACTTTTATGGTATAATCTAAAAGTTATTTTAATGATTTATCGATTTAATGTGATGAACAGTCGGCGTAATAATATCATAAAAGAAAGGAATTGAAGAAGTATGTTATCTACGATAGAATCAGTAAATAGTGCTGTGAATAACTTTATCTGGGGCGTTCCGGCTATGATCGCATTATTGAGTCGGGCTTTACTTAAGTATCCGGACCGGCTTCCTTCAGATCGAGAAAATTTCCGTATGCGATGAAAGTGACGATCGGAAGGATGCTCCGCAAAGAGATGCATCTGACGGTGCACTGACTCCATTCCAGGCAGTTTGTACCGCATTGGCGGCAACTGTCGGAACCGGAAATATCGCCGGGGTTGCCGGTGCTATCGCAATCGGAGGGCCGGGCGCAGTGTTCTGGATGTGGATCTCAGCACTTCTTGGAATGTGTACAAAGTTTTCAAAGTTACTCTTGCAGTTCATTTCCATGAGACGAATGCGGAAGGAGATCGTGTTGGTGGACCAATGTATTATATCAAAAATGGCCTGAAGAAACACTGGCACTGGCTGGCTTATCTGTTCGCAGCATTCGGCGTGCTCACTGTATTTGGTACCGGAAATGCTACACAGGTTAATACAATTACAACAGCAATCGATTCTGCACTTTTTAATTATGGAATCATAGAAAAGGATTCTGTTGGAACATTAAATCTGATTATCGGAATTGTACTTGCTATCCTGATCGGCATGATCCTTCTTGGAGGAATCAAACGAATTGGCCATGTTACCGAAAAGCTGGTTCCATTTATGGCAGCAATTTATGTGATTCTGGCACTTGGCGTTGTTGTTCTGAATTTCCAGAACATTCCGAGCGTATTTGGATCCATTTTCGAAGGCGCATTTTCACCGGCATCTGTGACCGGAGGCGCCGTGGGATCTTTCTTTATGAGTATGAAAAAAGGAGTATCAAGGGGCATCTTTTCTAATGAAGCGGTCTTGGTACAGGGTCTATTGCACATGCATGTGCTGATACAAAAAACCTGTGAAACAGGGATTTTCGGAATATTTGAAGTATTTGTAGATACAATTGTAATATGTACATTGACAGCACTCGTTATTCTGTGCAGCGGTGTTCCGGTTGGATATGGAGAGGCAGCAGGAGCAGAACTTACTATTCTTGGTTTACATCCACTTATGGAAACTGGGTATCAATATTTACAGCTGTTGCAATGTGCTGCTTCGCATTTTCCACAATTATCGGATGGGGATTGTACGGAACGAGATGTGTGGAATTTCTTTTGTGAACAAAAGCGAATAAGCCATTCATGGTACTCTATGCACTCGTTGCAATTGTAGGTGCTACAATGGAACTTGGATTGATGTGGAATATTGCCGAGACATTCAATGGTCTGATGGCAATCCCGAACCTGATTGCAGTGTTCTTATTGTCAGGTGTAGTTGTAAAGCTTGTGAAAGAATATTTTGCGGGGGAAGGAAAAGAAAGTTAAAAACAGAATAAAGAATTCAAAGCTCTGAGGATTAAAAAAATCATCAGGGCTTTTTGAGCGCATAAATATACAAATTGACTTATAAAAATACCGTAGAAACTTTCATATATTAGCAAATAAGACAAAAGGCATAAGAAACGAAAAAAAGAAATTAAAACAAAAATGAACAAAAGTATAAGTTAAATAAAGAAAAAAAATATGCAATTTTACGAAAAAGTGAAAATTATTATATTTTTTGTCCTATTTCGTCCAAGATTTTATTCAACGACTATGATATGATTTTTAGACGGTCAAATGTAAAAAATATATGTTTGAAATGTGATGAAAAAAGTGTATATTCTGTGAACTGTATAAATAAACAATGTGGGTGATATATGTTATGCAACTAACGCAAACAACAGAGGTTATAAGAGCTGTTGAAATATAAAGAATGGAAAGGAGGTTTCTGCAGGCAGTAATGTCTGTAAAGTTGAAATACACAGGAAACTGTGAAAACAACATAGGAACAGAAAAGGAAAACTGTTCATTTAAAGTAACCAGGAGGTAAAAGAATGAGGAAGAAGTTTAAAAAATTGTTGGAATTACAACAGCAGTGGCAATGGCTGTTTCATTAGTTCCGACAAACGTTTTTGCAGAAGAACCAGAAGTGGCAGTAGCGGAAGAATCTGCAAAGAACGATAATCTTTTAAGAGTCTGGTATGATGAACCAGCGACAGATTGGCAGACACAGTCACTGGCAATTGGAAATGGTTATATGGGAGGTCTTGTTTTGGTGGGGTTAATAAAGACAAGATCCATATCAATGAAAAAACTGTCTGGGAAGGTGGACCGACAAATAGTTCTAATTATACGTATGGTACAACAAATCCGACTGAGACAGAAGAGGGATGCTTCAGAAGATCAAATGATTTGAATGCGATCCGTGAGAGATTGGATGATAAATCAACCTATGTCTTTGGATTTGATGAAAATTCCTATCAGGCGAGCGGAACGGATACAAAAAGGAGAAGAAATGGACGAGCTGAACAAGCTCATGGGAGATCTGACAGGATATGAGGCACCAACTGATTATGCAAACCTGTATATTTCTAATAACCAGGATTCCTCGAAGGTATCCAATTATGTCAGAGATCTGGCTATGCGTACCGCATTAGCAACTGTTAATTATGATTATGAAGGAGTTCACTACACAAGAGAATATTTTACCAGTTATCCAGACAATGTTATGGCAGTACGTCTGAGTGCAGACCAAAAAGGAAAAGTCAGCTTTAAGACAAATCTGGAGAATCTGATTGGAGGAAGTGCTTATACAAATACAGTTGACGGCGATACAATCACAATGCGTGATGCATTAGGCGGAAACGGTTTGAAAATAGAAGCACAGCTGAAAGTTGTAAATGAAGGAGGAAGCATCTCGACTGATACAAATGGAGCAACTCCAGCAATCAGTGTATCTGATGCAGATGCAGTTACATGATCTTTGCTTGTGGCACAGATTATAAGATGGAGCTTCCAAATTTCCGTGGAGAAGATCCACATGATGCAGTTACAGAAAGAATCAAGGCAGCATCTAAAAAGGATATGAAACACTGAAAGCAGATCATGTAGCAGATCACTCTGCATTGTTCTCACGCATGGAATTAGGTTTGATGAAGAAATTCCACAGATTCCTACAGATGAATTGATCCAGAAGTACCGTAATATGGTAGAGAACAATGGAGGCGAGGTTCCGACTACAGCAGAGCAGAGAGCTTTGGAAGTAATCTGTTACCAGTTTGGACGTTATCTGACAATCGCCGGATCAAGAGAAGGCGCTCTTCCGACAAATCTTCAGGGTGTTTGGGGAGAAATGGTTCACATGGTATGGAGATTATCATTTCAATATCAATGTTCAGATGAACTATTGGCCGACACTAGCAAGTAACCTTGCAGAATGTCAGACAACATACAATGATTACCTGAATGTTCTGAAAAAAGCAGGACGTTAATGCAGTTGCAGCAGCATTTGGTATTAAGAGCAACGAGGGTGAAGAGAACAGGATGGCTCGTGGGATGCTTCAGTACACCATATATGTTCTCAGCACTTGGACAGAAGAACAATGCAGCCGGATGGAATCCAATCGGTTCTGCATGGGCACTTCTGAATGCATACGAGTATTATCTGTATACAGAAGATACAGATTACCTGAAAAAACGAACTGTATCCATCTCTGAAAGAAGTTGCAAACTTCTGGAATGAAGCTCTTTACTGGAGTGAGTATCAGCAGCGTTACGTATCTGCTCCTTCTTTACTCACCGGAGAATGGACCGATCGTAAATGGTGCATCATATGACCAGCAGTTTATCTGGCAGCACTTTGAGAATACAATCCAGGCAGCAGAGACATTAGGCGTTGATGCAGATCTGGTTGCAGAGTGGAAAGAAAACAGTCTAAACTGGATCCTGTATTAGTTGGTGACGACGGACAGGTAAAAAGAGTGGTATGAAGAAACACATTTCGAAAAGCACAGGCAGGAGACCTTGGTGAGATTGATATCCCACAGTGGAGACAGAGCCTTGGTGCACAGAGTGGAGGAGTACAGCCACCGCACCGTCATCTGTCACATCTGATGGCATTATATCCATGTAATATGATTAGCAAAGACAATCCGGAATTCATGGATGCAGCAATCGTATCCCTGAACGAAAGAGGACTGGATGCAACAGGTTGGTCAAAAAGCACACAAACTGAATCTTTGGGCACGTACAGGACACTCTAAAGAGCAAGCATTCCGATCGTACAGTCCGCAGTTGGTGGCGGAAATTCAGATTCCTGACAAATCTTTCTTTTCATCACATGGTGGTGGAGCAAACTACAAAGGATACCCGATCTTCCAGATCGATGGTAACTTTCGGTTATACAGCATGTGTGAATGAGATGCTTCGTCAGAGGCGGCTTGGGTATGTACAGTTCCTGCCGGCAGTTCCGGAGCAGTGGAATACAGGTCATGTAGAAGGTATCGTTGCAAGCGGCAACTTTGAAATCGATATGAACTGGTCGGAAGGTAAAAGCAGATCGTTCCGAGATTACATCAAGAAATGGAAATACATTTACAGGTGAATATGAGAATATCGCAGCTTATGCAGTAAAGAAATCTGATGGAACAAAAGTAGAGACAACAGCTATCACAGACAACAAGATTTCCTTCCCGACAGAGGCAGGGAGAAACTTACACAATCGACTTCAACTCAACTCCTGAGAAACTTCAGGGCGTAATCAATCAGGCGAAAGATCTTCTGATAAAATGGGAGGTAAAGTTCTTGATGTACAGAAAGCACATCTTGTGGAACTAATCCAGGCAGCAGAGAAGGTTGTAGAAGAAGAGAAATCAGATGAGTATTATGATAATACACAGATCCTTCTCAAAGCAATCAAGGTTGGAGAAGCAGCAATCAATTAAGAGATTCCTGCAGTGAAGCAGAAGAAGTATATGAAGGAAGAGATGTAAACGAAGATTGGGCAAGCTATGTTAATACAGCAGCAGATCGGACAACCAGTTAGATGCAGCAATAGAACTTCTGCAAGACAAAGAATGCACAGTTACCGAGCTGAATCTGATGAAGAAGAGTGTTGATAAGGCGAAAGATGCACTTCTTGAATTTGGGATAAATTGATAGTAACAATTAAACCAACGGATAAGGAAATGCTCGGAGCGGAAGATAAAGTTACGATTTCCAGCGAGTTTGATGATCTCCAGATCAGATATACAACAGATGGAAATGATCCAATGTGGTTCTCTGATGAGTACACAAAACCATTTGCACTCACAAAATCAAAAGAAACAGTAAAAAGCTGCATTATTCCTTGGAAGACGCCAGATGAGTGCTGTATTTACAGCGGACTATGTAAATGAAGTTGCATTAGGTACAGCAGAAAGTCTGGAACAGGATTATAGCTCTGTTACAGATAACGGAACATCCGGCGACAGCGCAAACGTTGCAAAGGCATTAGACGGAAAGAATAATGAAGCATGGTATCCATCAGTGTTCCCGACATCACTTGAAGTTACTTTTGATGATCCGGTAAAGGTAAATGCAGCGGAAGTTGCATTAGACTGGTTCTGGCCAGGATACTACGGTATTGATGATTTGGACATTGAGTACTGGAATGGAACTGAGGGATTGCAGTAGTTAAGGGAGAGGAGTTAGGCGCACAGTCCAAGGTATTTTCATTTGACGAATTTGAGGCGGAAAAAGTAAGACTTAACCTTAATAAGCCGGCACCGTACTATTTCTTCTACGGTAATGTTGGTATTGATGCATTCAGACTGTTTAACCTGAGCGACAAAGTAACAACAGATAAGAGTCTTTTTAGATCAGGGTAATCTCTGTAGCACAGAAATGTGTGGACAATGGAGAAGTAGATGAAGCAATCGAGAGTGTACAGGAGAGCTTTTAACAAGGTATTTGCTTATGCGAAATCAGTCAGTGCAAATATCCAGTCCAGTCAGAGCACAATTGATGGCACGAGAGATGCATTGATTGAAGAAATCAAGAAACTTGGATTTAAAGCAGGAGATAAGACAAATCTGCAGAATCATTATACATTATACAGTGCATTAGATCTTGATCAGGTATATTGATGGAGAAGAAAAAGATGCATTTGTAGAAGCACTTGAGAATGCAAAAGCAGTGATTGAAGATGGTGATGCAATGGAGGCAGATGTTGTAGAGGCAGATCAGCAGCTTCTTCGTGCAGCAGATGCATTGATCAGAAGGGAGATAAGACATCTCTTCAGGTACTGGTAGATTCCACAGCTGATTATAAGAAAGAGAATTATCTCAGCGCAGGATGGAATACATTCGAAGCAGCACTTGATGCAGCGAAGAAAGTACTTGAAGATGTGTCCGCAACACAGGAAGACGTAGACAAGGCAAAAGAAGTTCTTACATCAGCAATGACAGCACTTCGTTACAAAGCAGACAAGTCCGTACTGGAAGAGATCATTGAAAAGCAAAAGCAATGGATCGACCGGATACAGCGCAGAAAATGTTGCACTGTTCAATGCGGCTCTTGCTAAAGCAGAAGCAGTTATGGCAAACGAGGAACTTTCTGTTTACGAACAGCCAATCGTTGACGCAGCAGTTCTTGATCTGCAGAACGCAATGAAAGCTTTGAATGATGAGAAAGATAATGCATCAAAACCATCCGACCCATCAAAACCGTCGAACCCATCAAAACCGGGAAGTGGAAACGGAGACGGTGCTACAGGATCGACAAGAATAATGGATCAGGTTCTGATGGCAAACATCAGGCGACAACAGCAGGTAAGCAGAATGGCGGAAACACAGTGAGCGGAACAAACGGAAAAAGCAACTAAGACAGGTGATGTTACACCGATCATTCCGGCGGCAGCAGGTGTTATTCTTTCAATGGCAGCAATTGTTGTTGTACTGAAAAAAAGAAAAAGATAATAAAAAGAATCAAGAAGTGGAACAGAAATCAAGAATGGTGAAATTCAGAAAACAGTAACACGGAAAGATTCGTGAGAGATGAGAGGACTTTTTTGACGAAGTCCTCTTTTGAGTGATTAAGAGATTCTATATCCCCCTACCTGGCTTGTGGATTTATTCTATTTCTTATACAATAAATTGCATTGAAAGAAAAATAGTCAGCGTGAGGAGAAAACGATGAAACGAAGAAAATTATCACGAGTGCTTGCAACAACATTAGCTGTATGCATGTTGGCAGGTGGTGTACTTACAGGCTGTGGAAGCAAATCAGACAATGTAAATAATAAGACTACACAAAGCGGGTCTACATTAATCTATGGAAGTAATGATTACACAAAGGATTAACCCGGCTATTGATGAGCATGGAGAGATTAATCTGCTTCTGTTTGACGGTCTGACAGCACATGATGAGAATAATGAGGTAGTACCGGGACTGGCAGAATCCTGGGAGTTGGATGACGCGACAAATACTTATACATTCCATCTTAGGGATGATGTAAATTGGCATGATGGAGAGAAATTTACAGCAGGTGATGTTGAGTTTACGATCAAAGCAATCATGGATCCGGACAATGAATCAGAGATTGCTTCTAATTACGAGGATGTTACAGCAATCAATGCGATCGATGATAAGACGATTTCTTTTTACACTTCGGGATAAGAATGTGGCATTTCTCGACTATATGACAATTGGTATCCTTCCGAAACACTTACTGGAAGGCAAGGATATGCAGACAGATGAATATTTCCATAATCCAATCGGAACGGGTCCGTATAAGATTCAGGAGTGGGATGAAGGACAGAGTATTACACTTGTAAAGAATGAGGATTATTATAAAGGGAGCTCCGAAGATTGATACAATCGTGTTTAAGATTGTACCGGATGATAATGCAAAGGCACTTCAGTTAAAATCTGGTGAGATCAATCTGGCAAAGGTGACACCGAAGGATGCACAGAATTTCACAGATGATGATACTTTTTACAGTATATGATATGAAGACAGCAGATTACAGAGGTATCCTTTATAACTTTAATAATGAGTTCTGGCAGAGAAACAAAGATGCAATTCCGGCAATCAGCTATGCAATCGATCGTCAGAAGATGGTAGACAGTGTTCTTCTGGGAGAAGGAATTGTAGCTATGGTCCGCTTCAGAGAAATAAATATAATAATGAAGATGTAGAGAAATACTCTTATGATCCGGCGAAAGCAAAAAGAAGTGTTAGAAGCGGCTGGATGGACATTGGGAGATGACGGAATCTATGAGAGAAACGGAGAGAAGCTTTTTTTTACAATCAATGTGATGGAAGGCGATCAGGTGCGCGCAGATCTTGCGGCTATCGCATGTCAGCAGCTGAAAGAAGTTGGAGTTGATGCAAAAGCACAGGTTCAGTCAGAAATCGACTGGGCAAATCAGGAAGCATTTTTGATCGGATGGGGAAGCCCGTTTGACGCAGACGACCATACCTACAAAGTGTTTGGTACAGATAAAGGAAGTAATTACAGTGGATATTCCAATGAGCAGGTGGATGCTTATCTGACACAGGCAAGACAGACAAGTGATGAGAATGAGCGAAAAGAAGCATATGCGAAGTTCCAGGTTGCACTTGCAGAAGATCCGGCATATACATTCTTCTGTTATTGCGATGTAGATTATGTGACGAATAAGAAAATCCAGGGAATTACAAAGGATACAGTTCTTGGCCATCATGGTGTTGGAATTTTCTGGAATGTAGAGGATTGGACAATCGAATGAAAATAGAAGAAATACTGGCAGTGAAGCATTTGTCAGTTGAATTTCAAACTTCAGATGGAAAGAAACAAGTAGTAAGGACGTCTCCTTGTCGTTAAGACAAGGGAGGTCCTGCTCTTGTTGGAGAGTCAGGATGTGGAAAGACTGTACTGTGCCGATCAATTTTGAAATTACTGCCCAAGAGTGCGTCTGTGACAGGCGAAGCCATTCAATATAAAGATCAGAACCTGATCGGATATAATGAAAAAAGAGATGCAGCAGATCCGAGGACATGGAATTGCGATGGTCTTTCAGGATCCACAGAGTACGTTAAACCCGATGATGACAGTTGGAAGTCAGATCGAAGAGGCGATTTTGCTGCACGAAAAGCTTTAAATCAGAAGAAAAGAGAGAAAGATTTCGAGAAAAATAAGAAGAAATCAGCAAAAGAGCGGGCAATCGAACTGATGAAGCTCGTTGGGATCAAAGACGCAGAGCAGCGTTATGATCTATATCCGTATTATTTTTCAGGTGGAATGCGTCAGAGATGTGTGCTTGCAACAGCACTTGCCTCAAATCCAAAGCTTTTAATTGCGGATGAACCGACGACAGCGCTGGATGTGACAATCCAGGCGGAGATTCTGAAACTGTTGAAAAAATTACAGAAAGAATTGAATTTAAGTATTCTGTTTATCACACATGATCTCGGAGTTGTTGCTCAGATTGCAGACCGGGTTGCTGTAATGCAGGATGGAAATATCGTGGAATTGGAAGAAGCAAAACAGCTTTTCACAGCTCAAAACATTCTTATACAAAAGAAATTGATTCATGATCATCCTTATTATATGCATAGAAATGAATCAAAATTAATAAGTGAATCAGAATTGCATGAAAACTGGTAGAAATCTCACATTTGTCCTACTTCTATCCTTTAGATAGAAAAAGGGTGTTTCAAGCGGTGAAAGATGTGTCCTTTGAGATAAGAAGAGACGAGATTTTTGGACTGGTAGGTGAGTCGGGATCTGGAAAGTCAACGGTTGGAAAATGTCTGATGGGAATTCTAAGTCCGGAAGCAGAAACATTTTTCTTATGATGGGATAAATCTTCTTGATAAAAAAGCAAAAAGAAAAATGCGAGAAGACTGCAAAAAGAGCGGCAGATGATCTCAACATCCTTAAACCAGAAAATGAAGGTAGAGAAGATCCTTTGCAGAGCCATTGGAAATACATAAAGTATTTTCTGACAAGAAAGAACAACATGATTTTTATGTGAAATGATGGAAGAAGTGGAATTGCAGGAAGAACAGCTTCACGTGTGGCCACCGGAGTTGTCAGGCGGACAAAGACAGAGAGTTGCAATCGCAAGAGCATTTGCAATGAAGCCGAAGCTCTTGATCGCAGATGAACCAATCGCTTCGTTGGATGTAACTACACAGGCACAGATGGTGAAGCTGTTTCGGCATTTACAAAGAGAACATGACTGTGCAATCCTTTTTATTGCGCATGATCTTTCAATGGTGCGTCTGTTGTGCGACCGTGTCGGAGTGATGAAGGATGGAAAACTTGTGGAGATAGGAGAAACCGAGCAGGTGTTTGAACATCCACAGCATTTATATACGAAGAAACTTTTGGAGGCGATTCCGATTCCGGAGATTTCAGGAGAGGAGCAGAGTGATGAAGAAACAATGGCTTAAAAATCGGACTGATCTTTGCTATCTGTTTTTGTGCTCTCACTTCTTGTGTTTGTAATGTCGCGGCTGGCACCCGGGGATCCGCTGTTTTCTTATTATGGAGAACGTGCGGAGAGAATGTCGGTGGAAGAACATGAGCATGCAATGGAACGACTTGGATTAAACGAACCTATCCCTGTTCAGTATGTGAAATGGCTTGGAAATGCATTTCGGGGGACTTCGGAATCTCTTATAAATATAAACAAGACGTTCTTACAGTAATCGAGGGACGTTTAGTCAATACATTATTGCTTGGCGGAATTGGTTTTATCCTGACATTTGGACTGGCACTTTTGCTTGGAATTTTCTGTGTGTATTATGAAAATCAGCTTCCAGACCGGATTTTGCGTAAGGTGGGAACAATCACAAGCTGTATTCCGGAATTCTGGTTGTCACTTATATTGATTTTGATTTTTAGTGTGAATCTAAAGCTCCTTCCGGGAAGTGGGGCATATGATCTTGGCCAATCGGCAAATCCGTTGAGCAGATTGACTCATCTGATTCTTCCGCTGACAGTTGTTGTGCTGAGCCACCTTTGGTATTATGCGTATCTGATCCGTAACCGATTGTTGGAAGAAACTAGAAAAGACTATGTTTTACTGGCAAAGGCAAAAGGAATGTCGCGAAAAAGAGTATTGTTCTTTCACTGTGTGAAAAATATTATGCCATCGTTCATCAGTCTGATGGCAATTTCACTTCAGCATGTGATCGAAGGGACGTATATCGTGGAAATGGTATTTTCCTATCCGGGAATCGGAACGCTTTCTTTTGAAAGTGCAAAATATCATGACTATAATATGCTGATGGTGCTTTGCGTATTTACCGGTATTTTTTGTTATTGCAGGAAATGTGATCGGACAGTCTGTCAGTGAATGGATCGATCCAAGAATGAAAGAACTTAAAATGACAGGAAAGGCAAGTCAAATATAAGGTGGAGAAGATGAGAAAAGCTGAGAAGAATAATAGTTCATCCGAAAATAGAATAAGGACATTCAAAATGAATGATTTTGGAAAAAACAAGTCTTCTGTAATTGCCGGAAGTATTCTTGCAGTCATCATATTTGCCTGTGTTTTCTGTCGTTTCTTTATGACGAAAGACCCTACATACATGGATCTGGAGAACTGCAACATTTCACCGAATAAAGAGTTCTTTTTTTGGAACCGATACGATGGGAAGAGATATTTTTCAATGATTTTATACGGTGGTAGAATATCGCTGTTTATCGGGTTGATATCCACCGTGTTATCGACTACGATTGCGGTGATCTACGGATCCTTCAGTGGAATCGCACCGGAGTGGATTGATGAACTGATGATGCGTTTTACAGAAATTTTATTGAGTATTCCTTCAATTCTGTTAATTATCTTTCTTCAGGCACTGGCAGGAAAGAACTCGGTTGTTGCAATCACCGTTGTAATCGGTCTGACCAGTTGGATGAATATCGCAAAAATGGTACGCACTGAGGTACGACAGCTCCGCGAGAGTGAATATCTGATTGCTGCAAAATGTATGGGTGGAAGTTTCTGGCATATTTTACGTGCACATTTGCTGCCGAATTTTGTTTCGTCAATTATGTTTATGGTCGTGATGAACATCAGAAGTGCAATCATAGCAGAGTCAACATTGAGCTTTCTTGGGATTGGTCTTCCGATGGAAATCATTTCCTGGGGGAGTATGCTCTCGCTTTCTGAAAAGGCATTGATGACAAACTCCTGGTGGATCATTCTGATTCCGGGAATCGTGCTTGTAATCACATTACTGTGTATTACGGAACTGGGAGAAGCTTTGCGTAAAAATGTGAATCAGAAAGAAGGCAATTTATAGAAAATTTCTATAGAAAAGTTTGATAACCTATAGTAAAAATGTTATACTGAAAAACAGAAGCCTGGAGGTTAAAATACCTGAACGAATAGGTAAAGGAGAGCGATAGAATGGTAACAGTAAATGCTATGGGAGACAAATGCCCACTTCCGGTAATTAAGACAAAGAAAGCATTAGATGCTTTGACAGCTCCGGAGACAATAGAAGTTCTCGTTGATAATGAGACAGCAGTGGCTAATGTGACAAAGATGGCACAGAGTACAGGCGCAGCAGTAACACAGGAGAAGCTTGGAGAGAATGAATATAAAGTGACAATCAGGCGCTTGCAGGAGAAGGAACTCAGACAGCACCGGCGGGTGCGGTTTGCGATTGTGTTCCGACAGGGGATACGGTAGTTGTGATTTCTTCTGACAAGATGGGAAGTGGAAATGATGAGCTCGGAAAAGTGCTGATCAAAGGTTGCATCTTTGCAATTACACAGCTTAATGAGCTTCCAAAGAAGATGATCTTCTACAACGGTGGCGCTAAGATCACATGTGAAGGATCTGACTCTCTGGAGGATCTGAAGAATCTGGAAAGCCAGGGCGTTGAGATTGTGACTTGCGGAACATGTCTGGATTATTATGGAATGAAAGACAAGCTTGCAGTAGGAACAGTTACCAATATGTATGACATTGTCGAGTCTATGAATAATGCAGGTAAGATTGTGAAACCTTGTTAGAAACATGGAAACAGTTACAGTAATTTGAAAATGTGATGGAAAAGCTGCTGCAACAGCTTTTTCGTATACCGAGGGAATTATTTTGAAAAAGTATTCGAAAGGAAGTGGGAGAAATGAGTAAAGGGACTCAAAGAGATTCATCTGACACAGATGACAAAGACAGCTGGTTGAGCGGCCAAAATCGGTCCTGAGACCCTTGCCCAGGTTCTGGGTAAGCTGCCTAAATTTTCCGATGAGCGTCTGCTTGTCGGTGTTGAGACATCAGATGATGCCGCAATTTATAAAATATCGGATGAGACTGCCATGATACAGACACTGGATTTCTTCACACCGGTTGTGGACGATCCGTATCTGTTCGGACAGATCGCCGCGGCGAACTCCTTAAGCGATGTATATGCAATGGGAGGAGAGCCGAAGGTTGCATTGAATATTGTATGTTTTCCAAATTGTCTGGAGCCGGAGATCTTAGGGGAGATCTTTGCGAGGCGGAGCAGACAAGGTGTTAGAAGCAGGAGCCGTTCTGGTCGGAGGTCATTCGGTGCAGGATGATGAACCGAAATACGGACTCTCGGTAACAGGCTTCGTTCACCCGGATAAGATTTATAAGAATTACGGGTGTCAGCCGGGAGATGTGCTGGTTCTGACCAAACAGCTTGGAAGTGGTATTGTGAATACAACAGTGAAAGCACAGATGGCTTCCGAAGCAGCCGCAGATGAAGCTGCGAAAGTAATGGCTTCATTGAATCAGAGAGCGAAAAGAGCAATTGAGAAACACACGATCCACGCATGTACAGATGTGACGGGATTTGGATTGCTGGGACATTGTACAGAGATGGCTGAGGCAAGTGACATGACTCTGGAATTATATCCGGAGCAGATTGAATATATGACAGAAGCGATTGCATATGCAAGGATGGGACTCGTTCCGGCAGGAGCATATAAGAACCGGGAGTTTGCAGCAGAAGGACTGGATGCAGGAGATATAGAAGAGGTCTATTTAGATCGATCGAGCGATCCGCAGACTTCAGGAGGACTTCTTGTCAGTGTCCCAAGAGAAGAATTAGATTGTTTGTTAGCAGATTTTGAGGGCAGTGGGAATGGAAACGAAAGTTTCAGTTGTAGGCTGCGTCAAAGAGCGGCAGGAAAAAACTCATCCAACTAAAAAAAGGAAAAATGGAAATGCTGTAAGAGATTTCTTGTTACTGTTCACAGTGCTCTGTGAGCAGTAACGGTTTCTTGCGGCATTTCGCTGTAGAAAGAGAAAAATAAGGAGCAGCAGTAGTTGGAACAGTTAGATCGAATAAGAAAAGAAAATTTACAGAAAGAAAAGAATCAGATCTTCCGCCTGCTTCCGCGAGTAGATGACTTGATGAAGAAAGAAAATGTTCAGAGACTGGCAGAGAAAGAAGGATATGAGCGTGTTCTCAGAGCAGTCAGAGATTCTGTGGAGAATCTGAAAATGAAATCTCACAAGGAATCAAAAAGGGAATCAGTGAGCATGAAGCAAAAATGATTCAGAAATTTCTGTATGAGATAGAATCAAGTTCAAAGAAATCAGAAGTGAACCATCTTCTGGAACAAGAACAGAAAAAGGAGATCCAACCAGTTTATAACGGAACAGGGTAATCCTTCATACAGGGCTTGGACGCGCAACAGCAGTCATGAGATTGGGAAAAACTGAAAGCAGTTGCAGAGAATTATTCAGTCTGGAATATGATTTACAGACTGGAAAACGTGGAAACAGGACCGGATATGCAGAAGAATTGCTTTGTCAGATCACGGGAGCAGAAGCGGCAATTGTTGTGAATAACAATGCCGGGCTGTACTTTCTTGCCTTGAGTGCATTGACAAAAGGCGGAGAAGTGGTCGTCTCCAGAGGAGAACTTGTTGAAATCGGAGGGAAATTCCGTATTCGGAAGTTCTTGAATTAAGCGGTGCTATTTTGAAAGAAGTCAGGGACAACCAATCGTACAAGGATAGAAGATTATAGAGCAGCAGTCAGTGAAAAAGACGAAAGCATTTTTGAAAGTCCACACAAGTAATTACAGAATTGTCGGGTTTACAGAATCGGTAAGTGCAGAAGAATTGTATGAATTAAGTACTGGTCTGATAGAGTGCACGCAGGAATTGACGCCTGAAAATTTCGAGAATCATACGGAACGAAGCGGAATTCCAGTGATTGAAGATCTGGGCAGTGGTGTACTTATAAATCTGGAGGAATATGGTTTATCCAAAGAACCAACCGTACAGGAAGAAGTAAAGGCCGGTGCAGATGTTGTTTGTTTTAGTGGTGATAAACTATTTGGTGGAGCACAGGCCGGAGTCCTTGTAGGAAAGAAAAAATATATTGATCAGATGCGTAATCATCCATTGCTTCGGGCTCTTCGAGCAGATAAATTTACAATGACAGCAATAGAAGAAGTGTTGAAATGTTATCTGGATCAGAAAGAAGCGGTTCAAAAGATTCCAACATTGAGAATGCTGACAAGACCTGTGGAGGAAATAAAAGAGAAAGCAATGGTCTGTGCTGATAGATGGAATCAAGAGGGAGCGTCCGTTCAGATTCAAGTGGAAAAATGTATTTCTAAGGCTGGTGGCGGTGCACTTCCTGAGACGGAGATTCCAAGTTATGGAGTAGCATTGGAATCAACTGAGATCACCGTTGAAGAAATAGAAAGCAGGATGAGAAATCTTTCAGTTCCGGTAATTGGAAGAATAAAAGGAAGGGCGTTTCCTTCTGGATATGAGAACTTTCTCGGAAGAAGGAATCGAATATCTGGCGACACAAATCAGACATGTTATGGAAAGAAAGCATAACTAAGAAAGAAAAAACAGCATTAAGAAAGGGACTGCATTAGATGGAAAGACATGTGATCATCGGAACTGCCGGACATATCGATCATGGTAAGACGACACTGATCAAGGCATTAACGGGAAGAGATACAGACCGTCTGAAAGAAGAGAAAAGCACGTGGAATCACAATTGATCTAGGGTTTACATGGATGGATTTGACAGACGGAGAGCGTGTCGGAATCATTGATGTTCCCGGGCATGAAAAGTTCATTTCTAATATGACTGCGGGTGTGGTGGGAATGGATCTTGTTCTTCTTGTAATTGCTGCAGATGAGGGAGTTATGCCACAGACAAGAGAACATCTTGCGATTTTACGCCTTCTCGGTGTTGAGAATATCCTTGTTGTTTTGAATAAATGTGACCTTGTGGATGAGGAATGGCTGGAGATGGTAGAACAGCAGATCTGTGAAGAAATGCAACAGTTGCTTACAGTAGGTCAGAGAAATGATCAGGTAGAAGATAAGCTGGAATATAATGTGGACATTGTACGTGTTTCAGCAAAATCAGGAGCCGGAATAGAAGAATTAAGAAGTCAAATCCTGAAATGTGTAAAAAGCAGAAAGAAATGTGGAAAACTCCTGCATTTCCAAGACTTCCTGTGGACAGAGTATTTTCAATTAAAGGAAGCGGAACAGTTGTGACGGGAACACTTCTTGACAGGAAAAATTCATTCGGAGATCAGGTGATGATCTATCCACAACAAACTTCGTGCAGAGTTCGTGGAGTTCAGGTGCATGAGCAGGAGGCAGAAGCTTGTGAAGCAGGTCAGCGAAGCGCACTGAACCTGGTTCAGACGGACCGAAGACAGAGCAGTGATGGGAAGTTTGTGTATCGAGGAAATGTGATCGCACCGGAAGGAAGTATGAAAGTCAGCCGCTATGTGAATGCAAAACTGACACTTCTTCCACAAAGTAAAAGAAGTATTGAACATCAGACTCGATTACATTTTATAGCGGAACAACAGAAGTTCTGTGCAGAGTAGTTCCGTTGTCCTGTGAGAAAGTTGAGCCGGGGGAATCAGCCTATGTCCAATTAAGGTTAGAAGAACCTGCTGCGTTTTGTCCGGGGGACAGGTTTATTGTCCGATTTTATTCACCACTCGAGAGACAATCGGTGGAGGAATTATCCTTGAAATGGGAGAAAAAAGAGCGAAAATATCATGATGGGGTTTTACAAAGACTGGAACTGTTGGAAAACAATCTTTGGAATCAAGAAAATAAGTGTTCAAAGGAAATCCCAGATCAAGAAAAGAGCCTGCAGGAACAGATTTCTTTAGAAAAGAGAATTATGGATGAATTGGAAAGCTGGTTGTCTGCTCATCCATATCGAAGAGGAATGCCAAAGACAGTTCTTTTCAATCAGATTAGCAAAGGGAAAAAGGAACAGAATCGGGAAATTCAGAAATGTCTTATACTATTGGAGGAACATGGAAATATCGGTTGTATAAGGTTGCAACAGGAAAATTCTGGTATAGAGCTGATTTCTCCGGAGGGATATAAAGTAAAAAGAGACGGAAGAAGTTTCTAAATTAAGAGAAATCTTTGCCAGTCAATCAGATGGGAATAAAGTTTTCTTTTTGGACAAAGTGGAATTGGAAACATTTTTTGAGTCAGCAAGAAAAACGAAAAAAGAAAAGTGGAATACAAAGTCAAGATGAATTGATGGAAATTCTGAATTATATGCAGGAAGAAAAACGAAATTACAGAGGTTTGTGAGAGTGTTTATACAACAACAGAGATTACGTTTAAAATTAGAACAGAAGTAAGCCGTATGTTATCTGTATCTAAAGTGATTACACTGAGTCAGGTAAAAGAAGTATTTCAGACAAGCAGAAAAAATGCCAGATTGATTTTTGAATATACAGATCGAATCAGATTTACAGCAAAAGAAGGTGCACAGACAGAACGCTCCGCAGGAAATAAATTACAAAGAGAACAAATCAGAGGAAAGTAAGGGGAGAGTGAATGAACTTAAAAACAACTGGAAGCATTTGTGAAAGTAGCAGAAACAAAAGTTTTTCGGAAGCGGCAAAGCAGTTATTCCTTACGCAGCCAACTATCAGTGCACATGTGTCTGCATTAGAAAAAAGAACTGAATACCTGTTTCCTTATAAGAAATACAAGAGGAGTTGAGCTGTCAGAGAGTGGAAAAGAGCTTTATGCTTATGCGGTACAAATGCTTGAAATCGAAAAAGACAATAAAGGACGGTTTGGAAAAGAAATAAAACCGGAGGGGAAATGTACTTCGTATTGGTGCTTCAACCGTACCGGCGCAATATATTCTTCCAAATGTAATGTCTACATTTCATGCAGAATATCCTGGTGAAAAATTGAAGCTTTTTGAGACAGACAGTAAAGGAGTTATCGATATGATTCTTTCCCCATCATATTGATATTGGATTTACAGGAACCGTGATTGAGAAAGGAAACTGTAAATATCTTCCATTTTATGAAGACGAATTAGTTGTGCTTACTCCGGCAAATGAGAAATTTGTTGAAAAGCTTTGTGGTGGACAAATATTGGCGGATTGGATCATGGACGAGCCGGTGATCTTAAGAGAAGAAGGATCCGGAACAAAGAAAGAAGCAGAAAAAATGCTGGCAGAACAAGGGATTGATATGAAGAAACTGAAGCTTGCAGCATTGATGGAGAATCAGGAGACGATCAAAAGATCTGTAAGTAAAGGGATGGGAGTTACGATTTTGTCTAAACTTGCGGCAGAAGAGGAATTGAAAAATGGAACACTTCTGGCTTTTTCCACTGGGCAGTCAAGGTGGAAAGAGAATGATCAACCTTGTCTATGATGCAGAATATCCGTTGCTTCCGGCAGCAGAGCGTTTTATAAAGATGATAAAGAGAATGTATTTGAAGAAAGAAAATACAGGGATAGGTGAATGCAAATAACACGCCATATTTATAGAAAAAAAAGCCTATAAATAGGGCAGATCCATTACGGATTCCTATTTGACGGAAAACGAAAAAAGAAGTATACTATAAATAGTGGTTTGTATCTAAAAAAGTAAACGATATAAACACATACAGAAAGGAAGAGAAGCCCTATGATCTACATGGATAATGCGGCAACTACATTGCAGAAACCGGAAGAAGTAAAGAGGCGATACTCTATGCTCTCGAGCATATGGGTAATGCAGGAGAGGCGGAACAGAAGCTGCACTCGATGCTTCGAGAAGTATCTATGCAGTAAGGGAAAAGCTTGCAGATTTTTTTCAATGCAGAAAGTCCGACAAAATTGCATTTACTGCAAATTCTACAGAGAGTCTTAATATTGCATTAAAAGGTTTATTTCAACCGGGCGTCGTGTGATCACAACAGTGCTGGAACATAATTCAGTATTGCGTCCGCTGTATTGGTGTCAGGAACAGGGAGTAGAGCTTACAATTCTAAACTGTGACGAAAAGGGAAATCTGTCATACGAAGAGATGGAGAATGCAGTGCGGGAAAAGACAAAAGCAATTGTGTGTACGCATGCTTCGAATCTGACAGGAAATATGATCAATCTGAAACAGGTAGGACAGATTGCATCGAAAAAAGCATATTTTGTTTGTTGTGGATGCTTCTCAGACAGCAGGTGTTTATCCAATTGATGTGCAGGAACTTGGGGTTGATGTATTGTGCTTCACAGGACATAAAGGTCTGCTTGGACCGCAGGGAACCGGAGGGCTTTATGTTAGGGAAGGTGTGGAAATTCGTCCGCTTCTGTGTGGAGGAAGTGGCGTGGATACTTAAACATGCATCATCCGTCCCAGATGCCGACGGCACTTGAGGGCCGGAACTCTTAATGGGCATGGGATTGCAGGACTTGGCGCAGCGATTGATTATCTGAACCGTACAGGAATTGATGTGATCCGTGAGAAAGAACTTAATCTGATGCGCAGGTTTTATGATGGGATTTCTCAGATCCCGGATGTGAAGGTCTATGGAGATTTTACAGCAGAGGAAAGAGCTCCGATCGTGACTTTCAATCTGGGAGATTATGACTCTTCTGAAGTCAGTGATGAATTAAATGAAGTTTATGGGATTGCGACCAGACCGGGAGCACATTGTGCACCACTGATGCACAAAGCACTCGGTACAGTAGAACAGGGAGCTGTCCGATTCAGTTTTTCTCATTACAATACAGAAGAAGAGGTCGATTTTGCAATTCGTGCAATAAAAGAGTTGTAGAGAAAGAGAGGAAAAGGAAATGAATTTGTTTGATTCAAAGAAGAAACTGGGAATAGCCGGTGTCGTAATGGGTCTGGTGGCAGCAACACTTGCTTATTTTGGTAACCCAGCGAACATGGCAATCTGTATTGCGTGTTTTGTACGTGATACAGCAGGAGCACTTGGACTTCATTCCGCAGAACCGGTACAGTATGCAAGACCGGAAATCATCGGAATCGTCCTCGGTGCATTTATTATTTCAATTGCGACAAAAGAATATCGTGCAACAGCAGGATCTTCCACAATCGTACGTTTTGTACTCGGAATGATTCTTGTGATCGGAGCACTTGTATTCCTTGGATGTCCGCTTCGTATGGTGATACGTATGTCAGCCGGAGATCTGAATGCATGGGTAGCACTGATTGGATTTGCTCTTGGTGTTGCTACAGGCGTGTTTGCACTGAAGAAAGGTTTCAGCCTTGGGCGTGCACATGTGACAAATAAAGTGAGCGGAAGTGTACTTCCACTTCTTATGATCGGAGTACTTGTACTTGCACTTGGAACAAATCTTTTAAAGAGTAGTACAGCAGGTCCGGGAAGTATGCATGCACCAATCATTATTTCTCTGATCGGTGGACTTCTCTTTGGAGCATTTGCTCAGAAATCAAGAATGTGTTTCGCAGGAAGTATCCGTGATATCATTCTTATGAAGAACTTTGACCTGATCACAATCGTTGTAGGATTCTTCGCAGTTATGCTTGTATATAATGTTGCAACAGGACATTTTGTTCTTGCATTCAATACACCTGGAGCGATCGCTCACTCCCAGCACTTGTGGAATATCCTTGGTATGTATACAGTTGGATTTGCAGCAGTTCTTGCAGGTGGATGCCCGCTTCGTCAGTTAATCCTTGCAGGACAGGGATCTTCTGATTCAGGAGTCACTGTAATCGGTATGTTTGCAGGTGGAGCACTTGCACATAACCTTGGCCTGGCAGCAAGTGGAACAGCACTGAATGCTGAGACAGGTGAGATTGTAGCCGGAGCTGTTCCGCCAGCAGGTAAGATCGCAGCAATTATTTGTATTATTGTATGTTTTGTAATCGCATTTACAAACAAGAGAAGCGAAGCAAAATAAGGAGAAAATAGTTATGAGAGAAGTAGATGCAAGAGGATTATCTTGTCCAGAACCATTGATGCTGACAGCAGAAGCGATTAAAAGTGACAGTAGTCCGGTAAAGGTTCTTGTGACAGAACCACATCAGAAAACAAATGTGGAGAAATTTGCAAGGATCACGGAAAGAAAAACAACAGTAGAAGAAATCGAAGATGGATTTGCTGTTGTGATCGAGTAAAATGAAATAGTAAAAGCCCTGCTCCCTTTACTGAATGTGAATTTGGTAAAGGGAGCATTTTAGTAATGAAAAATGTTTTCTATTTGTCTGGTTTCGGTTATAATAAGAGAGTTGAGAAAAGGAAAGTGTGAGGATAACAGCATGTATATTTCAACAAAATATCTGCATGTATTTCTTGATATCGGAGATGCGCTGCTTTCAAGCAGGGGCGGAGATATTTCGTGTAGAAGATACATTGAACCGTATGGGATATGCATGCGGTGCAACACAGATGAATGTGTTCGTGATCACATCGAGTATTGTTATTACAATGGAATTTCAGAAGAAAATGTACGAACTCAGACAAGGAGAATCCGAAAGACCGGAGGAAATGATTTCGAGAAGCTGGAGAAATTGAACAATCTGAGCAGACAGTTTTGCCAGAATCCTATGTCTCCTGAAGAACTCAGGGAAGTCTTCGATCAGATTGACAAAGTTGTTCCGACACAGACAGGAAAACTCGTAGGGAGTATTCTGGCAGCTTTTAGTTTTGCGCTTTTCTATGGAGGAAATCTTTGGGATGCATTACTGGCCGGATTAGCAGGCATCTTAATCTGGGGGGCACAGAGACATATAAGAAAGTATTGCATGAATGAAGTGACGTTTCAATTTGTGGCATCATTTCTTACGGGATGTGTTATTTGTGTTATGGCGAGGCTTTTTCCGGCTCTGCACGTGGATAAGATTATGATTGGTGATATTATGTTATTGATCCCGGGATTGATGGCAACAAATGCAATTCGTGATATATTGATTGGAGATACGATATCTGGGGTTATGCGTTTTATAGAGGCAATGCTTCTTGCAGCAGTGCTTGCACTTGGATTTATCGGACAATATTTCTGATTGGGAGGATTGGTTGATGACGTATATTGTTCAATTATTTACAGGTGCAGCGGGTTCGGTTGCATTTGGCATATTGTTTCATATGAAGAAGAAACACCTTCCATTGGCGGCACTTGGTGGTTTTCTGGGCTGGCTGTTATTTATCATCTGCAGAGGATTCTGGGGAGGTGTGTTCTTTCCGACATTGGCAGCAGCTTTTGGAATCGACTTATATGCGGAGATACTTGCGCGTAGTTGCAGGAGTACTTCGACTTCATTTTTTGTAACATCGGTGATTCCACTGATTCCAGGAAGCACGCTTTATTATTGTATGAGAAGTGTTGTTGAAGGAAATTTACATCAGGCATGGAATTATGGACGAGATACATTTTTATATGCATTGGGATTGCGGCAGGTATGAGTATTGCCTGGGCAATCTGTGATTTTTAAGAAAGATAAAGAGGAAAACAGGAGATCTCATAAATGAGAAAGAAAGAATTAAAACTTGTGGTGACATTTCACACAACTGCGGATGCGATGGCGATGGAAAAAAGCGTGCAAGGCAGAGGAGGTACCGGGCAGACTGATTCCGGTGCCGAGAGTAATCTCGGCCGGTTGTGGACTTGCCTGGGCAGCACCGCTTGAGGCGGTAGAACAGATCAAGCATGTAATGCAGGAAAAGGGGATTGAGAGAGAAGAACTTCATGAGTGCATGGTCTAATCTTTTGGATTCAAGGCAAAATGCGCATATTCTGCGTTGAACAGTGGAGCGATAGATATGGAAGTGAAAAGTAATCATGTTTCCAAAAAGAAACGAGAATATGAGAATGAACGTTGATTCTGAGGGCGGTTTGCGCTATACTCTATTCAGTAATAAAGAAAAAAGGTTACTGTTCACACGAGAGTGTACAGTAACGAAAAAGTGCTGCTCACAGATTCGTGGGAGCGGTAATGAAAAGACTGCTGATAGTTCGGCAGAGAAGGAGCATAATATGAGAATTACAGATGACATTTTATATGTAGGTGTAAATGATCACAACATTGATTTATTCGAGGGTCAGTATATCGTGCCGAATGGCATGGCTTACAATTCTATGTGATCAATGATGAGAAAATTGCGGTTATGGATACAGTGGATGCAGCTTTTGGCGATGAGTGGCTGAAGAATATTGCAGATGTATTGAATGGAGCAACACCTGATTACCTCATCATTCAGCACATGGAGCCGGATCATTCCGCAAATATTCAGAAATTTCTGGAAGTATATCCGAATATAAAGGTGGTTGGAAATGCAAAGACATTTACAATGATCGGAAACTTCTTCCGTGACCTGAAACTTGCAGACGAGAACAAGCTGGAAGTGAAGAATAAAGATACACTGACACTTGGAAAACATGTGCTGACTTTTGTATTTGCACCAATGGTTCACTGGCCGGAGGTTATGGTAACATACGATAGCAAGGATAAGGTTCTTTTTCTGCGGATGGATTCGGTAAATTCGGAGCACTTGATGTAGAAGAAGACTGGGACTGCGAAGCTCGCCGTTACTATATTGGAATCGTTGGAAAATACGGTCCGCAGGTTCAGAAACTTCTCAAAGCTGCTTCTACACTGGATATTCAGACAATCTGTCCGCTGCAGGGACCGATTCTGACAGAAAATCTGGAGCACTACATTGGACAGTATAATACATGGTCTTCTTATGGAACAGAATCTGAAGGTGTTATGATCGCGTACACCTCTGTATACGGAAATACGAAAAAAGCAGTTGAACTTTTGCTGAGAAGCTGAAAAAAAAAGGATGCCCTAAGGTCGTAGTAACAGACCTTGCCCGTGAGGATATGGCAGAGGCAGTAGAAGATGCATTCCGTTACGGAAAACTGGTTCTTGCTTCAAGAACTTATAATGCAGATGTATTCCCGGTCATGAAGATTTTTATCGAGCATCTGACCGAGCGTAACTATCAGAATAAGACAATTGGTCTGATTGAGAACGGATCCTGGGCTTCTATGGCTGGTAAAGTGATGAGAGGCATGTTTGAGAAGAGCAAGAATATTACATGGCTTGAGACTTCAGTAAAGATTATGTCTTCTATGGATGAGCAGAATAAAGCGGACATCGAGAAGATGGCAGAGGAACTGATGTAAGCAATTGTGATTTACAGGAAAGAAAGATTCTGTTAGGGATAGAATCAGATGGCGGAGCGGATGACCAGATATCAGCTGGCGTTTGCTCCGTTTCTTAATAAATGAGGCATCAATGATGAATTGTCTAAGTATTATGGAGGCAGAAGAGTAACTGGTGTGCCTCCTGGTCTTCAAAACCAGTGTGGGGCGTGGTACGTCCCGGGTGGGTTCGATTCCCACATGTCTCCGCCAAAAGAAAGGAAAAAGAATATGGGTATGAATCAGACGCCGGTGTCCGAACGAGTGCACATCGGCTTTTTGGTAAGCGGAATGCGGGAAAATCAAGCGTGATGAATGCGGTAACAGGACAGAATCTTGCGGTAGTTTCTGATGTGAAAGGAACAACAACGGATCAGGTTTATAAGACAATGGAACTTCTTCCGTTGGGTCCTGTTGTGATGATGGATACTCCCGGTATTGATGATGAAGGTGAACTGGGTGAACTTCGTGTGAAGAAGAGTTATCAGGTGTTGAATAAGACAGACATTGCTGTTGTTGTGATTGATGGAACGTGTGGCGTCAGTGAAGAAGATCTCAAGATAACAGAGCGGATTCAGAAAAAAGAACATACCTTATATAATAGTACTGAATAAATGTGAACGATTTACACAAGAAGATGAGAGATTGCGGGTACAGGAAAATACCGCAAGTTATTTGAAAACAGAGAAAGAGAGATTCTTCTTGTAAGTGCAGCGGATAAAAGCGGAATTTATGAGCTGAAGGAAGAACTTGGAGCATTGAAAGGAAAGGAAGAGGAAGAACGAAAGATTGTTGGAGATCTTCTTGAACCATCCGATTTTGTAGTGCTTGTTGTGCCGATTGACAGTGCGGCACCAAAGGGACGCCTGATTTTACCACAGCAGCAGACGATTCGTGACATTTTGGATGCAGATGCATCTGCTATTGTTGTAAAAAAGAAACAGAACTTGCAGGAACATTAGCTTCACTTGGAAGAAAGCCGAAGATGGTTATTACAGACAGTCAGGTGTTTGGTAGAGTGTCAAAAGATACACCAAAGGATATCTTATTAACTTCCTTTTCGATTCTATTTGCAAGATATAAAGGAAATCTGGAAACAATGGTACACGGAGTAAAGGCACTGGATATTCTGGAAGACGGTGATAAAGTACTGATCAGTGAAGGGTGTACACATCACAGACAGTGTGATGATATTGGTACTGTGAAGATTCCACGCTGGCTGAAAGAGCATACAGGGAAAGAACTTATAATAGAGACTTCTTCAGGAACAGAATTTCCAGATGAACTTAGTTCATATAAAATGATCATTCATTGTGGAGGGTGTATGCTGAATGAACGCGAAATGAAATACAGGATCAGTTGCGCACAGGATCAGGGAATTCCGATTGCAAACTATGGAATGGTGATCGCATATATTCATGGAATATTGAAAAGGAGTCTGAGTCCATTTCCGGAGATAGAAAAACTCTTATAAAAAGTAAAGAATGCGTTGCTG
>VOFB01002998.1_pt1 | contig 45638 bp, 86 predicted proteins | sample 5384141 | NCBI WGS metagenome assembly VOFB01 (sample SAMN12384721, study PRJNA508395) | human gut metagenome | isolation source: healthy gut A | host: Homo sapiens | reverse complement strand
TGCCAAATAAATCCTTTGAGTTAACGGACAACAAAAATTACGGGAGTGACGGAATTTCCGCCGCTCCCTTCTTTAGTTAAAAAAGAACCTGCCGTGCGTTTTTGCAAGGCAGGTCTTTTGCTGATACCGTTGTTATCAACCTTAGGAAGCTTTGCGAAAAGAGGCTTCAAAGGTCGGCGTCGGTGGGAATATAATCGTCCATTTGCCGTCGTGGAATTTTTCATAGAGCAACCATGTCGAAATAACCCGTTCGGTGAGACCGAATACAATGGTCTTTTCCTCGCCCGGTTTCTTTGCACCTTAAGGGCCTCGTCAATGGCAACGCGAATGGCGTGACTGCTTTCGGGAGCAGGGAGAATTCCCTCGACCCTTGCAAATTCCTCCGCAGCCTCGAAAACCTTGGTCCTGAGGAACAGAAACAGCTTCCATAAGACCGTCGTCATAAAGCTGAGAGAACACACTGCTCATGCCGTGATAGCGAAGGCCTCCGGCGTGGTTGGGGAGCGGGGAATAAAACCGCTGCCAAGAGTATACATCTTTGCGAGGGGCAAACCATTCGGTGTCGCAGAAATCGTAGGCGTATTTACCGCGGGTGAGGCTGGGGCAGGAGGCGGGCTCTACGGCGATAAAGCGGTAATCCGCCTCGCCGCGCAGCTTTCACCCATGAAGGGGCGATAAGTCCGCCGAGGTTTGAACCGCCGCCGGCACAGCCGATGATGACGTCGGGCTTTATGTCATATTTATCGAGAGCCGCTTTGGTTTCGAGTCCTATAACCGACTGGTGCAGCAACACCTGGTTGAGCACGCTGCCGAGCACATAGCGATAGCCCTCGCTCGACGTGGCCACTTCAACCGCCTCTGAAATGGCGCAGCCGAGACTGCCGGTGGTTCGGGATGTTCTTCGAGAATTTTTCTTCCGGCCGTTTCGGTGGAGGGGAGGGAGTAACCAGGCGCCGTAAACTCTCATGACCTCGCGGCGGAAGGGCTTTTGCTCGTATGAAACCTTTACCATATACACCTTGCAGTCAAGTCGAAATAGGAACAGGCCATGGAAAGAGCGGTTCCCGCTGGCCGGCTCCGGTCTCGGTGGTCACGCCCTTAAGACCCTGCTTTTTTTTTGGCGTAATAGGCCTGTGCCACGGCGGAATTCAGCTTGTGGCTTCCGCTGGTGTTGTTACCCTCGAATTTATAATAAATTTTGGCCGGCGTGCCGAGCTTTTCCTCAAGGCAATATGCACGGACAAGGGGAGACGGACGGTACATCTTATAAAAACCGCGTATCTCTTCGGGAATTTCGATATAGGGAGTGGTGTTGTCAAGCTCCTGCGCCACAAGCTCGTCGCAAAAAACGCCCGCGCCAGCTCGGCGGCGGTCATGGGCTCGAGGGTGCCGGGATTGAGAAGGGGGCCGCTTGTTTTCATGTCGGCACGCAGGTTATACCATGCCTTCGGAATCTCGGTTTCATCCAGATAGATTTTGTAAGGGATTTTTTCTTTTGACATAACGTATGTCTCCTTTCTTTTTCTTTGCGGAGCGGAAAAAAAACTCCCGTCCCGCAGTTAAACAAAACTGCGGGACAGGAGAAAATTTCTTCCTGCGGTGCCACCCTGCTTGGTGAAAAATCACCCACTCTGCGCATACATTCATATGCTGACCCTTTGTCACGGAGCGTCGCCCTCCGTCTCGCATACTCGGGAAACCCTTTCAGCTCGCCCTCAAAAGCCCATTCGAAAATACTTAAACTGCCGCAATCCCACCGCCTGCGGCTCTCTGAGAGGTTCGGTATAATCTACTTACTCTTTTCAACGGTTTACTAAAGTTTATCACTTTAAACCGACTTTGTCAATAGGCTTTTTGAAAAAATTTATTTCCACTCGATTTTTGCCTTTTTTGACAAGCTCGTCGACAAATTTTTGATATTCCTCATCCTCGTTTTGCTTTTGCTCGTCGGAGAATGAGTCAACCACTTGATTTCTCAATTGCGTTATTTTGGCTACATTTACCAACATTTCGGCGCCGTTGTTTATATAGTCTTCCTCGGTTTGTCCTATTGTTTTATTGTATTTCTCGATTTTGACAATTCCTCAATACAGTTGGAATCTCCGTTTTGCGCGCCCTCCTTTATCATGTCAAGATTGTCCTTTGCAAATTGTTTTGAATCGTCGAGAGACTTTACAATTCCCCTCTTATCGGCTTCGGATACCTGAGCCCAAAAGTCGATGCAGTTTTTATTGCGTCCTCTCTTGTTATATAGTGATATTGTTCTTTTTTGCTTGCTTTTTCCTCATCGGATATTTCCTCCGAATCAATTGAGTCAAGCTCATTTTTAACGGTTTCGTTCTTTGCCAAAAAGCTCACCCTTTATGTTGAAATCTGTTATTTCAAGTCCGTTAACCGTCAAAACAACAACTTTCGGTTCTGCTGCAATTTCAGCCATTTCCTGCATATAATCTGTGTAAGATTCAACGACAGAAATGTCGTTTACCTTGTCTGTTTTCTTGACAATACTATCGCTTGAAACCTCCTTAGAATCCGTTTTGCAGGACGAAAAGGCAGAAACTATCATTAGTGAAACAAGTATAATCGCCAGGTGTTTTTGTTAAACATAAAACCTCTCCTTTTAAAATGATGTAATTCATAAAAAATGTCCTTTCTTTTTTTTTTTTACTAAAATGATTTGTGTGTGGAAGGGCATTCGCTGAAAAAAATTGCTGTTTTTTACATTCCTTGCTTATCTTTTCTCCTTTCTGTTTTGCAAAAAACGTCGCGATCAATTGATTCCGACTTCAGTTTAGCACAAGCCGTCATAAATGTAAATATATTTTTAATAATTTATAAATTTTTGTTGAAAAAAAGCATACGCTCTGCCTTTTTACAAAAGACAGAGCGAAATAAAGGAATTATATTATGTCAGTTCAAATCGTTGCCGAGGTCGCAGGTGTAGAGCCATTCGACTTTGTCGCCGTCGGACAGCGTGAAGGCGCCGCAGCTCACCGACGGAAATTCGCCGTTTACGCGATACATCCAACCCGACAAATCGCCGCCGTCAAATTCATAAATATAGTTTATTCCTTGATGTAGGCAAGGCTGTTGTCGCCGCCGGTGCCGGTGCTTTCCACCTGTATTCCGTAGGTTCTTGAAACATCGCCGAGAATGTCAAAGGCGGTTTCTCCGCTTTCGAGGGGATTTCGGTGCTGTCGAGAATAATGCCGTTTTCGGGGACAAAGCTGCTGTCGGACTTGCCAGCAAGGGGTGTCGCAGCGAATGGAGACGGTGACCGTTCCCGCCGAACCCTCTTTTTGAAACGGGGGCATAGTGGCTGTCCACCGACGAAAAGCTTGTAAATGCGACCGCCAGCGAAAGCACAATGCCGATCGCGCCGACAAAGAGATAATTTTAAGGTTTTTATGCTTCTTTAAGCGCATGACAAGGCAAACCGCGGCGCAAATCAGAAGTATGCCGAGTATTGTCCACGGCTTATAGCTTTTAAAAAAGCCTTTTTCGCCCGATTTTTCCGTTCCCTTTGAAGGAGAAATTGTTTCGGATTTCGAGTCGGCCGAGGAAATTGCCGAGTCTTCGGTCTGCTCTGCGAACTCATCACTCTGCGCGTCCGAAGAAATGTCGCCGCCGCTTTCTTTGCTCTCCGCCTCGGTGCCGGAAATTTCGGCGGGGCGTCGCCGGTTTGGAGTCGAAGTGATTTTCACGGGGGCTTTCCGACGGGCTTTGCCCGAATCGGAGGAGGGCAGGGCCTTTGTTCCCTTAACCGAAAGGGTGAAAAGGGAGGGCAGTCCGTTTTCAAATCGCCACAGCGCCACAAAAGGGAATAGAAGGCCTGAACGGTGGCGGTTCCGTTGAGGCTCCGCCCTTTATATGGCAAAAAGCTTCCGTCGGAAAGGCGAAATCCCGACAGCGCCGAAAAGACCGAGCATCCGTTTTTCACAAATCTGCCGTCGGTTTTGGGATTTATTCCGAGGGCTGTCAGCGCAACGATAACCTGAGCCGAGCTTTCGGCGTTTTCCTTGCCGTAGCTCATAAATCCGCCGCTTTCAAGCTGCTTTGAAGAAAGGGAAGGAAAGCCCTCTTTCCACGGCGTCCGCCGCCGAACCGTTTTTATAGGGGGCAAGGGCGGCAAGCGCCATGGCGGTCACGTCGATATCGGAATTTGAGCCGCTTACCGACCAGCCTCCGTCGGCGTTTTCAAGGGACAGAATTTCGGAAATTATGCCGTCGCTGAAACCGAAAGGGGAGCGCCGTTGCTTGCAAGCTGGAGCCCGAATATCTCATTATCCCGAGACTTCCCACCGAATCGGCGGCGGTTGAGGAGACAAAAGAGTCGCCGCCCTTTCCGCAGGCGATGAGCGAAAGGGCGCACCGCTGTCTCGACGTGGCAGAGGAAATTTTGTTTGAAGAAAGATAGGACGAAAGGGCAGATGAATATCCCGAAAGGTCGAGATTTTTATAGTATGCCGAAGGCCTATGGCATACCATTCGCTTGCTCCCTTTCCCGCGCCCGAGGAAAGACCTTTTTGTGGCAAGGCTTTGAACCGATGAACAGCCGCTTTCTTTAAGCCTATAATCAACAATACCGTCGATGAGACTTTCGGTCTCTCGACGGCAAGGCAGGTTGTACCCGCAAAAAAGTATGCAGGCACAGCACAGAAAAGAAAGAAGCGATAAAGCAAACTTTCTCATTTTATTTCTTTTTAATAACAAGCAGAGCGCCGCAGGAAATCACGAGCGGCGGCCGAAACACGACGGCAGAGCTGTCTCCCCCGATTTGGGGTTGGCAAGGTCTCCTTCGACGGTACCGCGGGTGACATCGGCGGTGCTTGCAACCTCGGTTGTTTCGGAGACGGTCGAAACCTCGAAACTTCGGTGTCGGGCTCGGAGGTAGAGGTTTTGGGAACGGAATAAGAAATTGTGAGGGCGGGAGCGACAAGAGTCTCGGTGCTCGATACTGCGCTGACGGTATATACGCCCTGACCGGCAAAGGTCAGACCCGAAAAACGACCTTCTTCATCGGTTACTATTCCGGTCTTTTCGCCGTTTACGGTGATTTCCGCACCGGCAATAGGAGCCGAATATGCGGTGTAGTTTTCATCAAAGTAGACGCCGTTCAAAACAAAAGCGGGATTTTCGCCTTGATTTACATCGGCAACTGCCTTGTCAAAATAGCAATATCTGTCGGAAAATGCCTTAGTGTCCTGATAAACAAAGGCGTTGACGTAATCGCCGTCCTTGACCGGGTCGGCAAGGCTCCAGGCAGAGGCGTTGTTGACATAGTAGCCGTAGCTGCCGCCGTTTTCGATTCCCCAAAGCTTGGTGAGCATAAGGCCGTAGTCGGACATTTCGGAGGCATAGCCTGCTGCGGCTCCGCCCTTAAAGTAGCTTTCGTGAGCGGCATAAAGGGCATCGTTGATAGTGAGGGCGCCGTCGCCGTCGATGTCGGTTACGGTAACCTCGCTGTTGGCAAGCTCAAGGCCGCCGTTTGCAACGGTGACATAGACCTTTGCCGATGCGTCGGCAGCGGCCGATACGCCTAAAAGACAGCATATAACCGCAACGGTTGTGAGAATACTCAGCAATTTTTTCATTTTTATTTCTCCTTTATATTTCTGCTTTCGCAGTTTTTTACCTTTTCAAGCTTGTATTTCAGCCTGTTTTTCTTGGCGCGCAGCCTTTTTCTCCCTGCGCTTTTGCTCGGCATCCGCCGCTTTTCCTTTATTCCCGCCGCCTCGAGAGCCCTCGGAAAGGGACCGAAAAGGATTTTACGGCCATAATTTCTCTGTCGGAAAAATCCGAACGCTTGGGCAAACGGTTTCGCCGATTTTATTAAGTTCATCCTGCTTTTGACAAGCAGAGCAATACAGTCGTCCCTTGTCAGACGGTCCTTCATTTTTCACTTCCAAAATAAAAAGCACTTTTTGTAAAACACAAAAAATGCAACCCAAATAAACTTAAAGAAACTCTTTTCTTTAAGCGATTGGCTGCATTTTTCTTTACCCAAAAATGGCGCGGAGAACCGGACGCCGCCGACAGAGCAAGTATTCCGACTTTGACGGTAATGGCAGTTGCGACGGATTTTCACCGAACTTCCCTTAAGGCTTTGTTTTTAAAGCCGCTCTGTCGAATATTCTGTTCGGTTTGATTATATCAGCGTGAGGACAAAATGTCAACAACTCAAAATCTTTTAACCAAAAAGTATAAAAATCCTTTGACCGAGCGAAAAAATTGTGATATAATGTGAATACAAAAAGGAGTTGATCTTATGAATAAAATAATCACCGTCGGCCGAGAATTCGGAAGCGGAGGAAGAGAGCTTGCTCGCCGCCTTGCCGAGGAGCTTAATATTGACTACTATGACAAGGAGATCATCACCGAAATTTCAAGCACACCTCCCTTTCGGAGGAGTATGTAAAGCAGGTTATCGAGCACCGTCCCCACTATCTCTATCCCATAACAACGGGGCAGAGCATTTCATATGTGGGTGAATATGCTTTTCAGCAGGTTCAGACGATTTACGGCGCTCAGAGCGAAATTATAAAAAGCATGGCCGAAAAATCCGACTGTGTTATCGTCGGGCGCTGTGCCGACTATATTCTCCGCGATTACAATCCCTTCAGAATTTTCGTCTATGCCGATATCGAAAGCCGCGTAAAGCGTTGCATGGAGCGCAGCGGAGACGATGAAAAGCTGACCGAAAAGGAGATGAAACGCCACATTCTTGCCCTTGACAAGGAACGCTCGAAATATTATGAATTCTACACCGACCGCCGTTGGGGCGACAAGCTCAACTATGATATTTGCATAAACACCTCGTTTATCGAAATAAAGAAGCTTGTTCCCGAGGTGGCAAAGCTGTTTAAATAATTTTTGCGAAACATTCGGCCGACGGCGGACCTTTGGTCTTTCGTCGGCTTTTTCGGGAGGAAAAATGATAGAATTTTTGACGGAACATATCGTTCAAATCACGGTCTCGCTGGTCATTATTGCCGCCGCAGCTGCGGTTTACAGAGGGTAAGGCGGGCAAAAAGAAAATTCGGCGGTCTTGTGTCGCAGCTTTTTTTGACTGCCGCCGGGCGAGGACGAGCTTTGCGAGCAGAAACCCAAGTCGCTCAGCGGCTTTGACAAGCTGCTTTTTGCCAAAAATCCTCAGGGATTTTCCCGATTTCAATCTGTCAAAGGTCAAGGGCGAAATTGCCGATTACATAAAAGAAAACCTTTCGGATAAGGACGGGCTTTTGATACACAATATTGTTATAAACAAGTATAACGTCACCGGTATAGAGCGGGAAATTGTTTTCAGGCGGCGGTGCAGCACCTTGTCGACGGAAAAACGGTGCAAAGCAGATTTAATGTCTGCTATCTCTTTTCACCCGAAAAATCGGGGACGGAACTGTGGCCGCAAACTGCCCAAACTGCGGGGCGCCCGTCTCGTCGCCGTCGGCGCGGGTATGCGAATACTGCTCGTCGCCCCTTCACAACGTTCTCGGTAATATTTGGCGCGTAACGCAGATGTATGAGAGCTGAAATTTATATATGATTTTACGAAAATTTACATCGTTTTTGTAATTAGTGCAAGAAAAAAAGTAACAAGTCGTAAACCTCACTTGAAAAAACGGGTGCGATGTAGTAAAGTAAAGATGTAATTTGGACAGATAGGAACGATTTTATGATTTCTTAAAACCTGCCGTAAAATGACGTTTATATTATTTATTGCAACTTGTTTTGGAACGGCTTCAAAACGGGTTTGGCGGGTTTTCCTTTAAAAAATTCTGACACGGCGGCTCTGAAGGCTTTTCCCGCTCGGGAAGAGGTTTTTCGGGGCTCTTTGTATGTGAGAAAGAAATTCGGAGGATGAAATATGACATCAACTGATCTGCTTTTGATGTTCGCCGAGCTTTTCGGCGGATTGGCATTTTCCTTTACGGAATGAGCGCCATGTCGGGCGGCCTCGAGCAAATGGCGGCGGCGCCCTTGACCGCACCCTCAAAAGGTCACCAAAAACGGATTTATAAGCTTTCTGGTCGGCGCGGGAATGACCATTGCCATTCAGTCGTCGTCCGCCATGACGGTCATGCTCGTCGGTCTGGTCAACTCCGGTATAATGGAATTTGCCGACACCTTCGGCATGATAATGGGCTCCCACGTCGGAACCACGCTCACCTCTTGGATACTGACGCTGACGGGAATACAGGGCGACAATTTCTTCCTGACCCTTTTAAAGCCCATGACCTTTGCTCCCATACTTGCCCTTGTGGGAGTTATACTCGAATGTTTGCAAAAAGGGAAAGAAAACGCAATCTCGGTCTTATACTCATCGGCTTTGCCGTTCTCATGACGGGAATGGACATGATGAGCGGCTCCATGGAGCGGTTCAGACAGGACCCGCCTTCCAAAGCATGCTCACCGCCTTCACAAGCCCCATGCTTGCCTTCCTTGTGTCAACAGTGCTTTTACCGGCGTTATTCAGTCGTCGGCCGCCACCGTAGCCATTGTTCAGGCAATGACCCTTGCCGCCGCCGCAACCGGCTCTCCCATTACCTATCAGATCGCACCTGCTCGTGCTCGGCGCCAACATCGGAACCTGCATGACGGCGCTGCTTTCCAGCATCGGAACCAGCCGCGACGCAAAACGGTGGTTGCCATGCACATCTACACCAATGCCATCGGCGGAATAGTATGTATCATTTTGATGTATATTGCCATGGCCTTTTCTCCGAACATTTTTTTGCCGACCCCATTTCCATGATCGGCGTTGCGGTGGTTCACACCGTTTTCAACCTTGTAAACACCGTTGCTTTTGTACCCTTTAAGAATCCCATGATAAAGCTTTGCGAAAAGACGGTCAAAAGCGGCGACAAAAACACCCACACGGTGTTTCTCGACGAGCGCCTTTTCCAAAATTCGGCCCTTGCAGTTTCGGAATGTCACAGGCTGACCAACGAAATGGCCGAGTATACCCGAACGGCCATGACCGAGGCTTTGGAGGTTATTGAGGTTTACGACGAGGAAAAGGTCGAGCACATACGGGCTCTCGAAAAGCTGACCGATAAATATGAGGACAAGCTCGGCACCTATCTTGTCAGACTGTCGAGAGGCGAGCTTTCGGACAGCGAGTCCCATTCGGTCTCCCGTCTGCTTCACACCATCGGAGATCTTGAAAGAATCAGCGACCACGCCCGCAATATAAGCGAGGCGGCGCAGGAAATAAAGGATAAAAAATCGTGTTTTCGGTCCCTGCCAAGGAGGATTTGCGGCTTATCGTTTCGGCCGTCAGAGAGACTTTGGGCATAACCGTAGACTCCTTTGTAAAGGACAGCGAGGAGCTTGCAAGCGACGTCGAGCCGCTTGAGCAGGTTATAGACAAGCTTAAAAAAGGAAATGATGGAGCGTCATGTCGACCGCCTGCAAAGGGGCGAATGTACCATACAGATGGGCTTTGTGTTTTCCGACCTTCTGACCAATTTCGAAAGGGTCTCCGACCATTGCTCAAACATCGCGGTCGACACCCTGCAGCTTAAATCGTCAAAGCTTGATTCCCATAAATTCCTCAAAAAATGCGAAACGAGGAAAACGGCGAGTTTGTCAAAAAATTCAATGCCTATGCCGAGAAGTATTCCATCGGCGGCTGATTTGCTTCGGTAACAAAAGAATAAACCCCTGAATAGTATGTTATCAAAACTGTTCACGGGTGTTTTTTATGCTTGAAAAATTTGAAAAGATAAGGGAATTTTCGCCGGAATTTTTTCGGTGCAAATTCGGCCGAGGGCTTTTTCTCTTGCTTCGACTCTCTTTACGATCCCGAAAAGGGATTCCTTTTACATACTTAAGGGAGGTCCCGAACGGGAAAAAATCCACCCTTATGAAACGCCTTTCGGAAAAGCTTTACGGCAAGGGCGAGGTTCCCGAGCTTTTTATTGCTCTTCCGATCCCGATTCACTCGACGCCGTGAGATTTTTGAAGGCGCGTTCGGGAATTGCCGACGGAACGGCGCCCCATGTTATGGATCCGATTTATCCCGGAGTATGTGAGCGGGTGGTTGCGCTTGGCGACTGCTTTGACTGTGAAAAGCTCGGCAAAAGCCGAAAGGAGCTTACCGAGCTTTACAAGGCCTGCGCGAGACTGCACAAAAAAGGCGTCGAGATTTATAAGGGCTGCGGGAAGTCTTGCCGACGACAGCTTTTCGGCGGATTGTGCCTGCGTTGATTTTGACAAAGCGGCCGAATTTGCCGAACGGCTGTGCGATAAATTCCTCGGTAAAAAATCGAGGGAGAGGAAAACAAAGAAAAGCCTTTCTTTCGGGCATAACGCCAAAAAAGGGCTTGTCACATTTTCAAAGACTCCCCCAAAAGCTGTGCCGACGGGTCGTTGTCATCGAGGACGCTTTCGGCGGAGCGTCGTCGGTCATCATGTCGGTTATCGAGGCGAGGGTGCGCCGTCTCGGGCTTGATGCGGTGATTTGCCCCTGCGCCCTTAATCCGTCAAGAAAAATCGACCATGTTCTCATCCCCGAAAAGGACATCGCTTTCTGCACCGCCGCTCCCGGAATAAAAATAGACACCGACAACAAAATAATTCATGCAAAAGGTTTGAAAACACAGCCGAGCTCGGACGATTTTCTTCAAGACTGCGCTTTAACAAAAGGGCGTCTGCCGAGCTGCTTAAATCGGCATCGGCAATTTTGGCACAGGCAAAGGCGGTTCACGACCAAATAGAAAACGGTATGTCGAGGCCATGGATTTTACAAAACAGACCGCTATGGGCGACAGTATTTTCGGAGACATAAAAAGCCGATTAAAATAAATTTCCGCCGTTTTGCATATATTATATCAAAATATATTGGCGGTGATGAAATGGAAAAGAAAAAAGGGCTTTAAGGGTGCGCTTAAATCGGCCGCCGAAAGCTTGACCGAGAAATCATGCGTAGAAATTTTTTTCCGACAACCGCGGCGTGGTGGACGGGTGCCGCGGCGTTATCGAATACGGCCCGACATAATACGCTTTGACACCGCTCAAAAATAACCGTGTTTAAGGGGCGTGGCTTACCATAACCGAGTTTGAAAAGAAACCGCGCCGAAATATGCGGGATTTTTTCGTCGGTGGAGTTTGAATAGGAGACCTTTATGCTTTTAAAAATTCTTTCGTATATTAAGGGCTATATAAAGGTCGGGATAAATGGCGGATTTCCCGAAAGGTTTTTAAATCTCTGCGCCACCGCCGACAGGGATATATGGCAGGTGAGACCCGAAGGGGAAGGCATGGCTTTTTGCTGCGGCATAAGCGAATATAAAAATCTCCGTTCGGCGGCCAAAAGAACGGGAGTCAAAATGCGGGTGGTCGAAAAACACGGATTACCTTTTTTTGCTTAGGGGAAATACCTCCGACGCTTCGGTCTGCCGACCGGGCGGCGGTTTTTTTCCTGCTGCTTTGGTTTCTTTCGCCGGTGTGGAGCATTAAGGTGTCGGGAACAAAACGCTGTCGCAAAGCGACGCAGGCCATGCTTTTTGAGGCCGGCATAAAAGAGGGAACCCGTGTGGACGGCATAGACGAGGAAAAACACCGCCCAGCTTATAATTTTAAATCATCCCGAGCTTTCATGGATGTCGATAAACCCCATGGGAACCACCCTTTATGTGGACGTGAAGGAGCGGGTGGCGCCCCCGACAAAAAAAACGGCCGAGCCGCAAAACATAACGGCCCTTTGCGACGGGGTAATAACCGAAATTCTGGCAAGCTCGGGAGAGGCGCTTGTAAAAGCCCGGCGAGGCGGTGACCAAAGGGACAGGTGCTTATCAGCGGAATAGTTACATATAAGGACGGCACCACCGTGTTCAGAGCGGCCGAGGGTGTTGTCAAGGCTCAGGTGAGCAGCACGGTGCGGGTCAGGGAAAATTTCGAAAAAAACCGTTACGGTCAAAACGGGTCGGAAAAAAGACAAAACGTCTTATTCACTTTTTCGGTGCGGACATTCCGCTTTATTTTTCCTACGGCTTTGAGAATTTCGAAAAAGCAGACCGAGTATGTTCCGCTGACGGTTTTTCGGGGAAAAGCTTCCGGTGGGAGTTTACAAAACCGAGGTTTTCGAAACGGCCGAGCAGACATTTTTGAGAAACGAGGAGCAGGCGCTTTCGGAGGCAAAAAGCACGGCCGACGGCATTATTGCCGAAATGGCGGGGCAAAGCGAAATTTTCTCCCGCACCGACGAGGTGAATTATGACGGTGAGGGCGCCGAATTGACGGTTAAATTTCTTTGTGAGCAAAATATCGGCGAAAATCAAAAATTGACATGAATTTCCCCTCTGACACTTGACGAACGCAAAGATTTTGTGATATAATACATAAAATTATTTTTTTTCTTGTTGAAAGACGACAAAATTTTTCGAAAGACATGAAGGGCGGATCAAGTGGCAGAGCAGATTTTGAATATCGACCGTATGGAACAGGCCGCGGCTCTTTTCGGGAGCTTCGACACCAATATAAAACTAATAGAGAACGCCTATTCGGTCACCGTTACGGTCAGGGGCGGAGAAATGAAAATTTCGAGCGACGCCGAAAACGTTTCCCGCGGGGCAAGGGCGGTCAACAGCTTGCTTCTCATGCTCAACAAGGGTGAGACCCTTAACGAGCAGAATGTGGGATATGTGCTGTCTCTTGTGGACGACGGAGATGAGGATAAGCTTGCAAAGCTGTCGGAAAACGGATGTATTTGCATAACTTCAAAGGGTCGTCCCGTCAAGCCCAAGACCCTCGGTCAGCAGAAATATGTCGACGCAATAAGGGATAATACAATAACTCTTGCGGTGGGTCCCGCGGGAACGGGCAAGACCTATCTTGCGGTTGCCATGGCGGTCATGGCCTTCCGAGCGGGGGGATATAAGCCGCATTGTGCTCACCCGTCCTGCCGTTGAAGCGGGAGAAAAGCTGGGCTTTCTTCCCGGCGATCTTCAGCAAAAGGTCGACCCCTATCTGCGGCCTCTTTACGACGGGCTTTTTGATATGCTCGGAGCCGAAAGCTTCACAAAATATCAGGAACGGGGCAACATCGAGGTGGCTCCTCTCGCCTACATGAGAGGGCGCACCCTTGACGACAGCTTTATAATTCTCGACGAGGCTCAGAACACCACTCCCGAGCAGATGAAGATGTTTCTGACCCGTCTCGATTCAACTCGAAAATAGTGGTAACCGGCGACATTACCCAAATCGGCCTTGCCGACAGTCACAGGTCGGGACTCGTAGAGGCCACAAAGGTGCTTAAAAATATCGACGACGTGGCGGTTATCACACTTAACGAAAAGGACGTTGTTCGGCATAAGCTTGTGCAGTCGATAATCAAGGCTTATGACCGATATAATCAAAGCAGAAAATCAAGATAAACGAAGGGAGAAGAAAAATGGAAAAGCCAAGGTAGTTTTCAAAGTGACAAACAGAAGGAAAGAAAAATTCCCACGGGAATAAGAATGCTGCTTCGCCGCTGCTGCAATGCCGTGCTCATTATGGAGGGCTTTGAAGGAAGCGCAGAGGTTGACATCTCCTTTGTGGACGACGCAGATGCACGAGATAAATCTTAAGCACAGAAACGTCGACCGCACCACCGACGTGCTGTCCTTCCCCTCGGAGAAAACGGGGAATACGACGTGGATCCCGAAACGGGAGCGAAAATGCTGGGCGACATAGTCATTTCCATTCCGAAGGCCTATGCTCAGGCGGAGGAATACGGCCATTCCTTCCGCAGAGAAATGGCCTATCTCACCGCTCATTCAATGCTTCATCTGCTCGGATACGATCACGAGGCCGGCGGCATCGAGGCTGTCAGAATGAGAGAAAAGGAAGAAACCGTCATGGAACAGCTGGGTCTTCCGAGATCGTCAAACTATACCCTTAACTAAACGGAGAAGATATTTTGGGAAAAACAAAAATCGGCATTTGTTGCCATAATCGGGCGCCCCAACGCGGGTAAGTCGTCCATAATGAACCGACTGCTCGGGCAGAAGGTGGTCATAGTTTCGGACAAGCCCCAGACAACCAGAACAAGGGTCATGGGCGTGTTGACCGTCGGGGACAATCAATATGTTTTTGTGGACACGCCCGGATTTCACAAGCCGAGAACCGTGCTGGGAGAAAACATGGTCAAGGCGGTGGGAGACGGCATGAGCGATGTGGAGCTTTGTCTGCTCATTGTCGACGCCGAAAAGAAGCCGTCCGAAATCGAAAAAGAGCTTTGCAAAAAGCTCAAAAAGGAAAACAGCCCGCCATTCTCGTCATAAACAAAATCGACCTGATAAAGGAGAAACCGATCTTCTGTCGGTCATTCTCGAATATAACAAGCTTTACGATTTTGCCGCCGTTGTGCCCGTGTCGGCCAAAAACGGCGACGGCTTTGACGGTCTTATGGAGGAAATCGACAAGTTTGCCGAGGACGGCATACATATGTTCGATGAGGACACCCTCACCGACCAGCCCGAAAGGGTGCTTGCGGCCGAGTTTATAAGGGAAAAGCTGCTCCGAACCCCTCGACAAGGAAATTCCCACGGAACGGCCGTGGTTATAGAACGGTTCAAGGATCGGGATGACGGAATTCTCGACATCGACGCCACGATTTTTGCGAAAAAAAAAGACACACAAGGGCATTATAATCGGCAAGGGCGGCGAAACCCTCAAGCGGGTCGGAACCCTTGCGCGGCGGGATATGGAAAATTTCTTCGGCTGTAAGGTCAACCTTAACTGTTGGGTCAAGGTGAGAGAGGGCTGGAGAAATCAGCGGGCCGCCATTCACAATTTCGGCTTGGATTAAATTACCTCAAATATAAAATCGTCTTTTGCAAAAAATATTTTCGGAGGGATGAAAATGTCCGAAAACGATTTGCAAAAGGCGTGGAACAGATTTTATTCCACCGGCAGGGTGAGCGATTATCTCGCCCTCTGTAATGTTAAAACAACTTTTTGCGGAGAAAAACAGTGAAAAAAAATTCGCACCGACGGACTGGTTATAAGGGAGCGCCACACGGGTGAGAGCGACCGCATAATCACCGTGCTTACGAGAGAGGCGGGTCTTATACGGGCCTTTGCCACCGAGCAAGAAAAATAATCGGAAAATCGGCGTCCTCCACGGGACTGCTCTGTTTTTCCGATTTTGTTTTTCCCTTCAAAGGGATTCCTTTCGGGTGAGCGAGGCGTCGCCCAAAGAGGTCTTTTTTTCGGACTTCGCGACAGTCTTGAAAAGCTGTCTCTCGCCCAATATTTTTGCGAGCTTGCGGGGGGTGCTTTGTCCAAGCGACGAGCCGGCCGAGGATTTTCTCAGGCTTATGCTCAACTGCCTCAAATTTCGCGAGGAGGAAAGGCTGCCCGAAAATCAGATAAAGGCGATTTTCGAGATGCAGATGATGCGGCTTTCGGGCTACCGTCCGGACCTTTCGGGCTGCGGAATTTGCGGAAGAGAGGAAAATCTGTTTTTCGATATGCATGAGGGCACGGTATTTTGTGCCGAGCACAAAAAAAGGGCGGAAAGGCGCTTTGCAGGGACATTCTTTCGGCTTTGCGGCTTATTTCCGACAACGGCATGAAAAAAGCATTTTTCTTTTCGCTCCCCGAGGAAAAGCTGGGAGAGCTGTCAAAAATAACGGGGGAATATGTAAGGCTTCGCCTTGAAAGAAGCTTGAATACACTTGATTTTTACGAAACCATCACATCATAAGGAGAAAAGCCGTGGAAGAGCTTACAAAACGACATATACATACTCTTGATTTTGAGAAGGTGCTGACGCTGCTGAAAAAGCAGGCGGCCACGGCCGACGGCAAACAGGCGGCAGAGGCTCTCGAGCCTTCCTATGATTTTTATGAGGTTAAAAGACTTCCAGAGCGAGACTCTTTCGGCCTATAAGCTGATTGCCAAATACTCGGCGCCCTCCTTCGGCGGAACCGTCAACGTTAACGGTCAGCTGTCCCGCGCTTGCTCCGGCGGAGTTCTTTCGGCGGGGAGCTTTTTGAATGTCGCCTCGGTGCTGAGGGTCATTCGCTCGCTGTCCCAGTGGAGGGATAATCATTGTCCCGACGATACGGCTCTGATGCCCTATTTTTCGGCGCTTTTTCCCAACAAATATCTTGAGGACAGAATAAACGACGCCATTATAAGCGAGGAGGAAAATAAGCGACCGCGCCTCTCCCGCGCTTTTTCGACATAAGGAGAAAGAAGAAGGCTCAAGGCGACAAAATCCGAGATAAACTCGATGGAATGATACATGCAAAAACGGTGCAGAAGTTCTTGCAGGAGCCCATTGTCACCATACGAGACGGCAGATTTGTCGTTCCCGTCAAGGCCGAGTGCCGCTCGGAGGTGGCAGGTCTTGTGCATGACACCTCTTCGACAGGGTCGACGGTTTTGTCGAGCCCATGTCGGTTGTGGAGGCCAACAACCAAATAAAAATTTTGGAGGCCAAGGAAAGAGAGGAAATCGACCGAATTCTTGCCGAGTTGTCGTCGGAGGCGGCGGGATTTGCCAAAGCATTAAGGCGGGATATGAGGCCGTTATCCGTCTCGACCTTATTTTGCCAAAGGAAAGCTTGCCTTTGACATGAAGGCCAGCGAGCCGATTGTCAACAACGAAGGCAAAATAAATCTCAAAAGAGCCCGTCATCCTCTGATTGACCCCAAAAGGTGGTGGCCACCGACATCAGGCTTGGAGAGGATTTTTACACGCTGATCATAACGGGGACCCAACACCGGCGGAAAAACCGTGAGTCTCAAAACGCTGGGGCTTTTGACGCTGATGACAATGTGCGGAATGATGATTCCCGCTGCCGACGAAAGCAGCGTGGCGGTTTTCGACCGCATACTTGTGGACATCGGCGACGAGCAGAGCATCGAACAGTCGCTTTCCACCTTTCGGCGCACATGACGAATATAATCGAGATATTCAAGGTGTGCGACGGAAAAAGTCTTGTGCTTTTTGACGAATTGGGCGCCGGCACCGACCCAACCGAGGGAGCCGCTCTTGCCACGGCGATCATAGACGAAATGCGCCGTCGGGGAGCGAGTTGCGGCCACGACACACTATCCCGAGCTTAAGGCCTATGCTCTTGAAACGGCGGGGGTGGAAAACGCCTGCTGTGAATTCGACTTGAACACCTTAAGCGCCACATATCGCTTGCTTATAGGTCTGCCCGGAAAATCCAACGCCTTTGCCATTCTTTCTCATCTCGGCATGAGCGAAAGCGTCATTAACGAGGCAAAGGGACTCATTTCGGCGAAACAAGAAGATTTGAGCAGGTGGTCGAAACGCTCCAGCAGTCCCACGCAGGACTTGAAAGCGAGCGGGCAAAGGCGAGAGAGCTTCTTTCGAGCGCCAAGGAGCTTGAAAGAAAGTCAAAGGCCGAGCGGGAAAACCTTGAAAAGGAACGCAAAAAAATTCTTGAAAACGCCAGAAAACAGGCAAGAGACATTACCGAGTCGGCAAGAGCCGAATCGTCGAGACTTTTAAACGAGCTTGAGGACATAAAAAAGCAGTCCAAAACCGAAAATGCCGCGGAAATGCTGCGACGTGCTAAGGCGGCGGCCAAAAGAGGTCTTGAAAAAGACCGAAAAGGCGGCCCGACCGGTGGAAAAAGACTTCTTCGAAATATAAGCTGCCAAGACCCCTTAAAATCGGCGACAACGTGCTCATTGCCGACATCGACAAAAATGCCGTGGTGCTGTCCCTTCCGACAAAAGCGGCAGCTGCTTTGTGCAGGCGGGCATTATAAAGACCAAGGTGTCGGTTGATAATCTACGGCTTCTCGAAAGCGAAAAGAACGTTATTCCCGAGTCCTTTAAAGAAAGGTCGGTCAAGGGTGTGGAATCCCGCGCTCTGCGAAAGGTGTCCACCGAGCTTGACATAAGGGGAATGGCCTCCGACGAGGGCATTATAGAGCTTGACAATTTTATCGACGGGGCTCTGCTTTCGGGTGTGGAGACAATAACCGTCATTCACGGAAAGGGAACCGGCGTGCTTAAAAACGCCGTGAGAACCCACCTTAAGACCCACAGAAGCGTAAAAGTTTCCGCCGCGGAATGTACGGCGAGGGTGAGGACGGCGTGACCGTCATAACGTTGAAATAAAGTCTTGCGACTTTTAATATTTATTAAAGCGAGGTTAGGAAGATGTATAAATTTGATGCAAAAGGACGCAACCGAAAAATGCATGGAATGGATCAGAAATTGGTTTGAGCAAAACGGCAAGGGCTGTAATGCGGTGCTCGGAATTTCCGGCGGCAAGGACAGCTCGATAACGGCGGCGCTGTGCGTTAAGGCTCTCGGAAAAGAGCGTGTTATCGGCGTCATGATGCCACAGGGCGAGCAGTTTGACATTGACTATTCAAAGGATCTGTGCGAATTTCTCGGCATAAAGAATTATACCGTTAACATTAAGGACGCGGTGGACGGAGTTTATAAGGCTATCGGCGAGTCCTTTGAGGTTACGCAGCAGACAAGGTTTAACCTTCCCGCCCGCATAAGAATGGCGGCGGTTTATGCCGTTTCCCAGTCCAATAACGGACGCGTGGCAAACACCTGCAACTATTCCGAGGATTATGTGGGATACGCCACCCGCTACGGCGACGGCGCCGAGATTTCAGCCCCATTTCCTGTTTCACCGTCACCGAGGTCAAGGCCATGGGAAGATACATCGGACTTCCCGAGAAATTTATCGAAAAAACCGCCTATCGACGGGCTTTGCGGCAAAACCGACGAGGACAATCTCGGCTTTACATACGCAACTCTCGACAAATACATCCGCGAGGGTGTCGAGCCCGACCCCGACACCAAGGCCAAGATAGACCGCATGAGGGAAATAAGCAAGTTTAAGCTTGAATATATGCCCTGTTTTAAATATTTCGGCTGATACATATAAACCCCGCCCTGAATTTTTAGGGCGGGGTTTTTGTTTAAAGTCTAAAGCTCGATTGTTTTTGAAAGGGCAAAGGAATATATAAGCTTTTTGCCGAACCTTTTGTCCCAGAATTTTTTTCAAAGGCCTCGGCATATATGTCAAGCTGAGCCGAATATCGCTCCCTTAAAACCTGTTCGTCGCTTACAAGGTCGGTTTTATAGTCGACGATTATCGGCTGTCCGTTCTCAAAAAATATGCAGTCGGCAATACCTTGAACGGCAATAGGCTCGTTTGCGACCTTTTCGGGAAGGGTCGGATCGAGACGGCGGGCGGGAATTTCCATAATAAACCGCTGCTCTCGCAGAAGCTTTTCGGAATTTTCCATGCGGGCGAAAAAGCTCGCTTTCAAAGAAAGCCGCAAGCTTTTTTCGGTCGAGGGAGTCGGCCTGAACGGGAGAAAGGAACCGTTGCTCCTTAAGCACAAAAAATCTCGTTTTCCAAATCGTTTTTCGCCGAGATATAATCGGAATATTGCATAAAGCTGTGCATTGCCGTGCCCTTTTCCGCCGCCGACAACGCCTCGTTTTGCAAAAATGCGGGACGCATCGCAAAGCTTTCGCTGAGTTTTGATTTGTGGGTCAGCCCCGACACCGAAATTTTTGCACAAAGAGCCGACAGCGCCTTGAAATCATATTCATATTTCATGTCGCCTTTAAGCTTTTCGAGATATTCTTCGTCGACTTCCTCCGACAAAACGGCCGTTTCGGTCTCCCTTTCAACGTTTTTTCCACGTCGGAAGAATGAAGATGATTGACCGTTATCGGGCTTTCGGCGTCGTCGGGAGAAAAATTCGCGCCAAGCTCCGAGCGAAGTTGTTTCCCGTCGGGATGAAGCAGTACGCAGCAGTAGACAAGAGACGAAAAAGGAGGGCGCGTCCTCAACGATAATCGGGTCGATGGGACGGTTTTTCCCGCCGTAGTCCGAACCAAGCGCTGCCGAGGCGTTTTTTAAGGGCGCTTTCCGCGTTCTTTTCGCAGGCAATTATAAAAAAGATTGTCTATGGCGCGGGTGGCCGCAACATAGTAAATTCTCAAAAGCTCCGAGCTTTCGCTTTTGGCTTTTGCCGATTTTACGGCCTCGAACATAAGGGTGGAGGATTTTTTCGGGTGCTCGGGTCATAGATTTTAAGACCCACACCGTATTTTTGATCAAGCTGAAAGGCCGATGTGTCGGTATTTTTCTTTTTGGTCAGTCCCGCGAGAAAAAACAACGGGGAACTGCAATCCCTTTGAGTGGTGTATGCTCATTATGCGCACTCCGCCGCCCTCGCCGTCGGAGGGGTCGGCCGACAGTTTTATTTCTCCTTTTTGCACCTTTTCGGCAAAGCGCAGAAATTCGAAATTGGTATCATATCCCTCGTTGACGCGGTCAAGGGATATGTCCCGAAGCCGCAGCAAAATTTTGCCTTTTAAGACTTCCGCCCTCTTCGGTCAGATAAATTTCGGGAAGACCGGTGTCGTCATATATTTTGCTATAAGGCGGTCGACGGTGTGGGTGGCGGAATATTTTCTGAGGAGGGAAACAAGTCCGAGAAAGTCCCGAGCCTTTTATTTCCCGACTCGGCCGAAAGCCGCAGCGCCGAGTACATATTGCATTTTCTGTTTTTGCGCGTATTTCGGCAGTCTCGTTTGCCGTAAAACCGAAAATCGGGCACCTCATGGCCGACAAAAGCGCAATGTCGTCAAGGGGATTGTTGATAACTTTGAGAACCGACATCATTTTCGAAACCTCGGGAATGGAAAAGAAATCCTCGAATGGGAATATGAACAGGGAATTCCGTGCTCCGACAGCCTGTCGGCAAAGGGTTGGCCGTGTCCTTGACGGTGCGCATGAGAACGCAAAAATCGCCGAAATTCGGCTTTTCAAGCTTGCCCTTTCGGGATATACATTCCTTTTCAAGCATATCCTTTATAATTTCGGCAACTCGGTCGGCCTCGGTTTGAAGAATTGTTCGTTCGTCCTGTTCATCAAGGTCTATAATGTCGATCTGCACATCGTTCATGTCTCTTTCGGGGAATTTCGCCGCGGCGTTTAGTGCGTGCTCCTCGTTATAATCGATGTCGCCGCATTCCTTGGACATGACCTTTGAAAAAATGAAATTAACGGCGCCGCAAACGCCCTTTCGGCTTCGGAAATTTTCCGAAAGAATAATTTTCGAACGGCAGCTTTTTCCGTCAAAAGTATCATAGCTGTCGAGCAGCGAAAGAAAATTTTTCGGGTTGGAACGTCGGAAACCGTAGATGCTTTGCTTGACGTCTCCCACGCAAAAAAAGCTTTTTTTGCGGTCGTCGGAGATTATGCGGAAAAATCTCGTCCTGAAGGTCGTTTGTGTCCTGATATTCGTCAACAAGAACCTCCCTGAATCTGTCGGAAACGGTTTTTGCGAAGGGAGTGAGAGTCGTCTTTCGGTTTTCTCTGACGGCGAGCAGCTTTAGGGTCAGGTGCTCGAGATCGGCAAAATCAAGATAATTTTTTTCCCGCTTTTGAGCCGCAAGAAGGTCGGAATAACGGTCGGCGGCTTCAAAAAAGCAGCTCTATATACGGGGTGAGCCGTCTTGCCTCCTTTGCACAGTCCTTTGCGAAAAGATAAGAACTTTCCTTGCCTTTTCGAGAGTTTTTGCAATTTGGCTCTGACCTGCTCGGCCTTTTCGGCAAGAGACGGGTCGAAATTTTCTTTTTTGAATATAGCTTCTCGCTCCATCTGACGGGTTTTCCCGCCGCGGCAAAATCCGCAATTTCCGCAAAGGAGCCTTCCTTTAATTTGCCGCACATTTTTAGGCAGTAATCGCGGCACGTTTCAAGTCGCCCGAGCGTTTTGCACGCAGCACGTCGTCTCGGGAAATGTCGTTTAATGCCGATTCTATAAGGTCGGCGGTGCTGTTAAATCTTGCGTAAAGGGAGGAAAGCATATATTTTCCCATTCAGAATTTTTCCGCCGAGGAAAAGCCCTGATACATGGAAATGCAATCCTCCTTCCATTCCTCGGGGAAGGGAAGGGTCAGCATATAATCGTGGATCAGCGAAATGACCGAGCGTATGTTTTTCAAGTCTCGAATCGGTGGCAAGTAATTTCATGAGGGAGGAAAACTCCGTCTTTTTACCGACAGAAAATACTCCACCGTGTCGGTCAGCGCCTGTTCCTTCATTATGGCAAGCTGGGGTCGGGAATTATTTTTGAAATCCGGGGAGCGAAAGGACGTCGAAATTGTCGGATATGATATTCTTGCAAAAGGAGTCGACGGTGCAAATATCGGCCTTTGGCAGAAGAACGGCCTGTTCTCTCAAATGTCTTTTAGAACGGGAGAAAATGTCTTGAGACAGCTTTTCGTTAAGAGCGGCGGAAATTCTCGACCGCATTTCGGAGGCGGCAGCCTTTGTGAAGGTGACCATGAGAAGGTCGGTAATTTTATACATGTCCTCGGGGTCGGTAAGCTTTTTTATGACCCTGTCAACAAGGGTGGCCGTCTTGCCCGAGCCGGCGGCGGCGGACACGAGCAGCGAGCCCCTTTCCGTCGATGGCCTTTTGTTGATTTTCGGTCGCTTTAAACTTACTGCTCATCAGGCTCGCCTCCCTGTAAAATGATTTTTCTCTGCTTAACGCTGAGCTTCGGCACGCTGCGGTGGACGGTCTGTCCCGAGTGGGGGCATACAGAGGAATAGTCGCAGTATTTACAGCCGCTGTTTCCGTGTCGGAATCAAGAGGGTCGGCGGGAAATTTTCCGCAAAGTATGTCCTCGCCCATTTGCGCCAACATTTCGGTGATTTGTTCTTTGGTCTTTTGAAGAATTTTTCGGAGGCGATGGAGGAATATGAGGAGGAGAGAATGTTGCCGAATCCGGTTTTGAGGTGCTGAAGCTGACGGGAATGTACCTGCGGTACGGCGGGGTCCATGGCCTCTATTATTTTTTTTCGTCGTCAAGCACTATGCCCTTCATGCGTAGCTGTTTATCAAGATCGTCGGCGCTTTGTCCGTCGCTTATGCCGGCCTCTCTTTGCGGGCATATAAAGCACGCCTGCAGGGGGACGGCGGTTTTTCCCGTCTTTTGAAAAATAATCCTGTGCGGCGAAAAGATAAATAAGCATCTGCAGGCCGAGACCGTATTTAAGCTCGTCGGGCAGAAAGCTTTTTTGCCGGTTTTGTAATCCACCACCCTGAAGTACAGCTTGCCGCCGTCCTCGTATACGTCAAGTCGGTCGACGACGCCGTTCACGCTGACATCCCGCCCCCTTTTCAAGCGGAACCGAAAAGGCGGGAATCGAGTCGTCTGTGCCCCTGCCTATGGGAAGCTCGCAGCGCAGCGTGACAAATTTTCCGTCGCTCATTTCTCTTGCCATGTGAGCGATTATCATGCAAAGCAAAAGCTCGGTGTTTTCAAGACTGTACTCAAGGCTGCCCTCGATTTTGTCACAGCCCATGCGGGTTTTCATAAAGTCATAAACAAGCCCGTGAACCTCGTCTTTCATCTGTTCATCCGAAAGGGCGGAAAGCCCCTTGCTTCCGAATTTCAAAAACATTTTTTCAAAGACATGGTGAATAAGCGTTCCGCGGCTTTGGCTGTCTATTTCCACGGGCTTTTTCAGTCTTGCCCCGAGACCGGCGCGGCACAGATACATAAATCCGCAGCGGTGATAATTTTCCACCGAGGTGGGGGAAACCTTAATGTGTTCGGAAAAAAGCCGCAAGGCCGACTGCTCCGAAATGTCGGTGTCGAATCGGTTCAAAAAGGCCTCGAGAGAGACAAGTCGGGAGGGATTTTGCTCCTTAAAAAATTTGTTGAGAGCGCGGATTTTGCCCCGCCGAGGCGATAGCTTTACAAAGGCTTTCAAAGGCAGAATACTCGCAATCGATAATTTTTTCGCGGCTTTCGGAGTTGAGCGGGGTTATGCCGAAGGTGTTTTCTATTTGCAAAACCGGGGAGAGGAAATCCGTCGGTACCGGAAACATATGAAATGAAAAGTCTTTCCGACGGGGCACAGGCGGCGGTGTAAACAAAAAACCTTCCTCGCAAAGCCCCTTTGCCGAACGGTCGGCCACCGGCAGCTTTGCCTTTAAAAGCTTTGCTCTGTCAAGGTCGCTCAAAAGCCCGCCCGAGGACGAAAGACCGGGAAAACGCCGTCGTTTGCACCGAGAATAAAGACCGCTCTCGGCGCCGAGGGACGCATTCTTGCCGCCGAACCCACACCTACCTGATCCATGCCTTTTGGGGCGCTTCCCATGTCGAGCAGGGAAAGAAGATTTGAAAAAAGAATAAAAGCTCTTAACATCGGCTGGATTTTGGCCGCAAAGCAGGGCAATCCTGTCAAGAGCCGAAACAAAAGCGTCCCACGAACGTTCGTTAAGATCGGCGGTTTTCGGCGTCGCCGTCAAACCGAAAGCTCTCCGACAGCTTTTTGAAGCCGCTTTGCCGTGTTTCCGTTTTCGAAAAATCCGAAAAGGGCGGCGCAGCAATCCTTAAAAGATGCCGCTTTCAAAGCTCGCTCTCGAGCTTTAAAAACGGCTCCACGGCGCGCTTTCGAAGGTCGTTTAGGTGCCGAAGTGTCTGTTTGTCCGAGTCGGTAAATTCCTGCTCCATACCTCTCCGGATTTTTGAAAAAGGGCTTTTCCAATCCCTTCTTTCGATTTTCCACAAAAAACAATAGTCCTCAAGCTCGAAGATTTCTTCGTCGCAAAGGGGTCCTATGCCGCATTTGAGACAGGACAGTATTTTTTCGGTGGAATACCCCGTCAAGACCACCTCAAGAGCCGACTTTGCCGACAGCATGAGCGGAAGCCCCGAAACCGGACGGCGGGCGTCGAGAAAAAAGGGAATTCCGTGGCGGGAAAAGACCGTTTCGATTGCCGATGAATACTCGTCGGCGTTTTTTGGCTATAACAGAAATTTCTCGGTATCTGAAGCCTTCGTTCCTCACAAGGCGGGAAATTTCCGACGCGGCGAAAATCCACCTCGTCGTATTTGCGGTCGGCCGAGTAAACCGTTATACAGCCGTTGTTTTCGAAATTTCGCCCTCTTCTCCCGCAAAAACCACGCTTCCATGGCCTTCAAAACAGGGCTGTGACGGCGGTTTTGCGACAGGATTTCGGGCTGCTCATACGCAACGTTTTTGCTCCTCGCACATTTTCATAAGCTGTCTTGCGGTTTTCTGACCGAAAATGTCGGGGTCACGAAGACCCGGACGGTCGCAGGGCAGGGTGATGTAAACCCTGTCGGCCGATATGATAATTCTTTTATAAGGTTGAGCTGCTGCTCGGTAAAGCCCTTAAATGCGTCGATAAAAACGGTCTTTTGCGGAAAAAATCCTTGCCGTCAAGAAGGGTGCAGGCTCTCGATATGTTGTCCAGCGGGTCGGAAAAGTTTTTGCTTATAAGCGCGTCATAGCCCTCATACAAAAGGGCGATTTCCGACAGCCTTTTTTTTCAGCGAACCGTCGGTGATGACCGCCGAGACGGTTTTCAAAAGCTCGGGGAGACCGAGCAGTTTTTAAATTCCTTGACGGTGGAAACCATGCTCTTGATAAAATCGGGGTGTTTCATGATTTTTTTGTATACGGTAAGCTTGTCGGACAGCTGTTCTGCCGCCGCCGACATGAAAATCATGCGTCCCGCGTCGTCTATGCTTTCGGTGCACACGCCGCCGTAGGTTTTGAAAACAATGTCGCACAGTCTTGAAAAGGAGAGTACCTCAAAGCTCTCGCTTTTCCCTTAAATTCCGCCGCCGCGCGCTCGGTTTCAAAGGAAAATTGCTCGGGGACAATGAGAATCTGACCGCCCGAGTCCTTTCCGGTTTGTTCTATAAGCTCTCTTATGCGGCGGCTTTTTCCCGAAAACCGGCGCGTCCGAGTATAAGTTTAAGCATAAAACCTCCTTTTGCCGAAGGGTTTTCCGACCTTGCCTTCGACATTTCGGGTAAGCATATGTTGCTTGCGGTGAAAATCCCGCCTTTTTGGTTATTTTATCATAAAACCGCCGTGATTTCAACAAAACCGTCGGAATGTCTTGACTTGCGGGCAGCCGCATAATATAATGTGCATAAGGGGAAGTGTCCCTTTGAAAAATTATAACAAAAGCAATGTACCAAAAGGAGGATATAGCTGTTATGATAAACGGATTTGAAAAACCGGACATTTGAGCCAGCTTTTTTTCGGTGGAGGAAATGCGTCTTTGCGGAGGCAAGGGCGACGGAATGAGAATTCTCCAAATGAAAACGGCAAAGGTCTTATGGCGACCTTTGTGCCCGACCGCTGTCTCGATCTTTACAGACTCGAATATAAGGGAATAAATCTCGGATTTTTCTCGCCTGCGGGTTATGTCGCTCCCGCATACTATAATAAGGACGAATTCCTGCGTTCCTTCACGGCGGGATTTTTCACCACCTGCGGCCTTTGACAATGCCGGCGCTCCGAGCGTCGACAACGGCGAGGAGTGTGTAATGCACGGAAGAATCGGAAACGTCCCCCTGCGAGCAGCTTTGCTATAACGCCGATTATTCGGGAGATCATCCGGTCATGACCGCCTCGGGAGATGTGAGAGAAGGGGCTGTTTTGCCGAAAAATGTCTCTTCACAGAGAAATAAAAATGGAAAATAATACCATATACATTACCGATATGGTGACCAACGAAAGCGGTCTCACCCAGCCTTCCATGCAGCTTTATCATATGAACATGGGTTACCCGCTGCTTGACGAAGGGGTCGAGCTTCATCCCCGCCAAAAACACCCTTCCGAGAGACAAGCGCGCCGCCGAGGGAATCGACGAGTGGGATTATTTCCCCCCCCACACCCGGCTTTGACGAGCGGTGTTATTATCACCGTCTCGGCGTTAAGGACGGAAAACCGCCGTGGCGATCTACAACAAGGGACTGGGCGTCGGCGTCAAGATAAGCTTCAATGCCGATACGCTCAACCATTTCACCCAGCGGAAAATGCCCGGAACAAGAGATTATGTTCTCGGTCTCGAGCCGGCAAACTGCCGAGTCGAGGGCCGCGACAACATGAGAAAGATCGGTCGTCTTAAGGAGCTTGCTCCCTTTGAATCGGTCACATTCCGCCTTGCAATCGACATTATAGACGGTGACGAGCAGGCCGAGGCCGTGAGACAGGAAATATATGCTTTAAAACAGGCCGACTGATGGTTTTTGGATAGAAAAAGACTTGACATAACACCTGTTTTATAGTAAAATAACATAGAACATTTGTCATGTTTTTTCTATTATGTTCTTTTGGGGAATTTTAATGAAACTGAAAAAATCCATTTCGGTTTTGGTTGCGGCTGCCATGCTTTTGACGGTCGTTTCGCTGTCCTTCAGCGCCTTCGCGGATTCCGCGGCGTCGCAGCAGGTGGCGGACGTCATCGAAGGCTGCCCGAGGATTATATGATCCCCGTGAGCGATCAAAACGCCGTTCTTGACGCCATGAACGCCTATGAGGCTCTTTCGGCCGAAGATAAGGCGCAGGTTTCAAATTATGATAAGCTTGAGAAGGATATTGCCTCCCTTTCGAGCCTTGCCGAGGTTTGCCTCGTTTACAACGGCAACGGCGGCACCGCCGAGTCGGGAGACGCTTCGGTTGCCTTTAAGGCGGGGCGGCCGTGAGGCTGTCGTCGGCAACAATATCTTCTCTTCGGGCTATAACTTCCTTAATTGGTCCACCGACCTTTCGGGCGGTCTGAATTTCGAGGAAGGTAAGTCCTTCGACACCGTCGACCTCATTTGCGATATGCTCGCAAGAGACGAGTCGGTTGCCGAGCACAGCTATAAGTACTACTATTATGTATACACAAATACCGATGATCTTAAGGCCGACCTTGCCGAGGCCGATCCCGCCGATCCCTACGGTACCAACGCCGGCGCAAGAGCCGTCAGCCGCGATGAAAACGGAAATCCCGTGAAGGAATGGCAGATCAATTTCTATGCCGTTTGGGACAATGCCGACAAGACGGCTTTTCACAAACACCTATTCTTCCAACTATCCCGACGGTGTGGCCGAAAATTCGGTTAAATATTCCACCGTTTACGAGGGCTACAACGGATATACCATCGAAAACCCCTTTGAAGAGGTCGGTATTCCCGAGGAGCACAAATTCTATGTATTCAGCGGATGGCTTAACGAAAGCGGCGAGCTTCTTCCCGCAGGCGAGCAGTATACCGATGACGCCGAGGCGTTGTGGGCGGTTCTTCCTTCCTCGCAGCATGGAAAGAGGAAACCCGTTTCAACGTTACCTATGAGCTTAACTATCCCACCGATTCGGGATTGACTTCTTCGAATTTCTCGAGGTTGCAACCGACGAGAATTACAAAGACTCTCACCTGGGCAAAGGTTGCCGCAAAGAGGTTATGCAAAGCCCGATAACTATAAGCTTGTCGGCTGGAATACCGCTGCCGACGGAAGCGGCGAAACCTATGCCGTCAACAAGAAAATCGGCGAGCTGAGCGGCGACATCACCCTCTACGGTGTGTGGGCTCAGGCCATGAAATTCTCCTACAATTCCAACTATCCCGGCACCGTGGAGCAGAAGGAATCGATCAAAACCTGGGATGCACAGACCACCCAGAAGATCGACTCCATCGATTCCCCTTTGTGGGCTTTGAGGTTCCGTGGGATATGAGTTCTCCGGTAAATGGAACACCAAGGCCGACGGCTCGGGCGATTCCTACGATGCCGGAAGCAGCATAACCGTCACCGAAAATCTCACCCTGTTTGCCGGTGGACAAAGCTTGCCGAAACCGTTGTGACCTATAATTCCAACGACAAGGCGGCCAAGGACTCCACCCGTATCGTATACGGCGACGCATCCAAGGGTATTAAGACAAACACCATTTCCCTCACAACCGACGACTTTGCAAACATTGCCGGTTCCTTTCCTGGACACTGCTGCCGACGGTTCGGGAACTTCCTATGCGGCCGGCGCCGAGTTTACCGTGACAGGAAGCATAACTCTCTATGCTCAGTGGGAAACCACCGTTCATGACATGGAATTCATGCTTCTTGAGCTGCCCGAAAAGGCACAGGTGACTTCCGACAGCACCGACCAAATCCGCAAGGCAAGAAACACCTATGACGCCCTTTCGGCCGATCAGCAGCCATGGTTCGCAGCTATAAGCGCCTGACCGACGCCGAGTCCTATTCGACTCCTTACGACGTTTGGATCATTTATGACGGAAACGGCGGTACCCAGACTACCGACGGAAGCAAGAGAAAGATTGTTTCCGACCGTTATCAGCTCAGCGATACCTTTGTTTCCTCCCAAACATATTTGCAAATATCAACAGCAAGACCGAATGTCCTTCCCTTCGTTGAGTGGGGAACCTCCATTTCGGGCGGCTTTACCTTCGGCGAGAAGGCAAACGTCAGTATAAGTACCGTCCTCGGACAGTTTGTTGACGATCCCACCTCCTCCGCTCGCAGCGACTTCTTCGATTATGTCTATGCCTCCGATGAGGACAGAAAGCTTGACGAAAACGAAGCCATGCTCGCAGGTGCCGAGAACACCGAAGCAGATCCCTTTACAAGAATGCTGCCGGACGCGGTATTAAGGTTTGGCAGATTAAGCTGTTCGCCATTTGGAACAACATCGAGGAAAGATATGTCACCAACATCTACCACGCCAACTTCCCCGATGCCGGAAAGAGCCTTGAGCCTGCCGATGTTACCCAAGAGGTAACCGTCAGCTACAGCGCCTTCACCATTGACAATCCCTTTGATGAAGCCGAGGATTACGGCCTTATATTCGACCATTGGAGCACCGATCCCGATGACAGCGGCGACGAGTTCAGCGAGGGCGAAGAGTATACCGACGCCGTCGACGGCGTTACCGAGGCTGTCGAGTTCTATGCCATTTGGGAGGAAGAGGAAGTCGAGTACACAATCACCTATGACTCCAACGACGAGTACGGCGACTTCTTTGAGCGGACTGTTTCGGTCCCGGATATGCTCCCATTGAGGATGAGGTTATCGGTTGCCCATCAGAATTCTCCAACGAAGGATACCTCTATGGCTGGAACACCGACCCCAACGGCAGAGGAACCTCCTATGACGAGGGCGATATAATCCTTGTTACCGAGGACATCACGCTCTATGCCGTGTGGGACGGAGATGTGGATACCGGCGAAAAAGACCGCCGTGGCAGGAGCTATTGTGATTGCCGCCGCATCAGCAGCGCTGCTTGTTGTTTTCAGAAAAAAGAAATAATAAGAGCTGAATAAAAATAAATGCCCGTCATGAGAAATGGCGGGCATTTTCATCTTAAATGACACCTGCGGACTCAGGGTGTCATTTTTTGTATTTTCTGTTATAAAAAAAGCTGCCGCAATTTTTTACGGCAGCTTAATAAACTGTTTTTAAAAGCAATTTAAATCATAATATATTCAATATTATTCGGTCAAACGGTCGAGCACGCTTTTGTAAAGCCCCGACGGGTCCTTAAGAAATTTTCCTTAACAATGTCGGCCTGCATTCCGTCGGCCACAAGGAATTTCACCGTCATAAGCTCAAGGTTGCCGTCCTTGATGATTATTGCGACCTCATAGCCCTTGTCGGTTTTGGAAACGTTGATTTCGTTTTCCTTAAGAGCTCTTGCCTTTGCAAGCAAAGCGGTGGCCTGCTTGACCGCCCGCTCTCTCACCGAAAAGGGAAGGGAGGTTTCAGCATTTCGGCATACTCTCTGCCCTTGACGGTCAGAGAATAGCTTTTTCTCCGTCTCCGCCGCTTGCGATGACGGCGTCGGTCTTGACAAGCTCGGAAAGAGCCTGGGACAGATTCCAATAGCTTGCGAGAGCATCGGTCTGAATGGCTTCGTCAATAAGGCTTCTGGAAAGGGGAGCGCCGACGGTTTTAAGCAGATAACAGACGAGTATCTTAATGTCGTCAATGTCGCGCAGCCCGCCCACTTCAACGCCATAGTCAAATCCCGTTGTGTGGCGGCGCTGGGGAACGTCCTCTACCACTCTTGCCGAAACCTTGTCAAGCTCGCCGGCACCGACCGTTATGATAAGGTCGCCGGGGCGGGCGATTTTACGCAGAAACTCCACCATGTCGTCAAAATCAGGCATATAATATGAGCCGTCGATTTTTGCCGCAAGATCGCGGGATGTGATGTTGGTGGTGTTCTTTTCTCTGGCGGCGTAGATGTCGGCCAAAACAAGAATATCGGGGCGGGAAAGCTGAGTCACAAAGTCGTCGAAAAAGGCGGCGGTTCGGGTGAAGGTGTGGGGCTGAAAGGCGCATATTATGCGTTCATAGCCCATGCTTTGAGCCATGTCGAAAAGCACCTTGAGCTCCCCGGGATGGTGAGCATAGTCGTCATACACCATGGCTCCCGAATACTGCCCTTTAAATTCAAATCTGCGTGCAACTCCGCCGTAGGAGGAAAGACCGCGTTCTATCGAATCGGGGTCGAGCCCGATTGAAAGGGCGGCCGCCGCCGCGCCGAGAGCATTTAAAATATTGTGTCTGCGGGTACGAGCAGGCGGATATGAGCCTGTTTTCGCCTTTGCAGCAGAGATCGAATTCACCCATTCCGTGGTTGAATTTTATTTTTGAGCCGTCACATCGGCGTCGGAGTCGATGCTGAAGGTTATAATTTTGCGGTCAATGCCGCTTATCGTTTCCATGGTGTTTTTTGTCATCGGCGTTTGCAACCACAATGCCTCTGTCGGCAGGAGGTCTTGAGGGCAAATTCCCTGAAAGAATGTTTGACATCGTCAAGGTCTTTGAAAAAAGTCGATGTGGTCGCATTCCACGTTCATGATGACCGCAACGGTTGGGAAAAACTTCAGAAACGAGTTGCAGTATTCACAGGCCTCAAAATTATGGTGTCGCCCTTGCCGACTCGGTGGCCGCCGCCGATAAGGGGTAGGGAACCGCCTATCATGACGGTGGGGTCGGCGCTTGCCGCCATGGCAATGTGGGTCAGCATTGAGGTGGTGCTGGTTTTTCCGTGGGTGCCCGAAACGCAGACGGCGTTTTTATACGGCTGCATAAGAGCTCCCCAGCCCTCTGCCCCTCGAATAAACGGGAATACCGAGCCGTCGTGCCTCGGCAATTTCGGGATTGTCGTCCTTTATTGCGGCCGAGCGGATTATATAGTCGGCATCTCTGACATTTTCGGCAAAATGGCCGATGAAAATCTTAACCTTACGTTTGGAAAGGCTTTTGGTCGCAGAGCCGTTTTGCATATCCGAACCGGTTATTTTATGACCGCTTTCAAGCAGCGTTTCGGCAAGAGAACACATGGAAACCCCGCCGATACCGATAAGGTGAGCGGTTTTTTGTTTGTCGTTTATAAACTCGAGTATGTCGGGACGATTGACGTCTTCCATAAACGAACCTCCTATAATCTGAAAATGCCTTTTTCGGTCAGCACGAATTCGTTGGAATTGATTTTCTCATAGTCGGTGACCGGGTCGGTGAAGGACATATAATTTTTAAAGGTGAACCGCTCGGTGTCGACCTCAATTATCTTTTTTCGTCAGCGGCGCAAACGCGAAGAGCGCCGTCGTCGCACACATAAAGTCCGCACAGCCCGGTGGGAAGATCGCCGTCACCCCCGATACGGAGGGTACGGCGGAGATGATGCTTTCGGCGGAATAGGCAATAACGGCCGAGGGATTTCTATATGCCGCCCAAACGGTGTTCCCGGAGACGGCAAGGGCGGAAGGAGCCTGATCCTTGTAAAGGGCGTGGCCGCTCCACTCGATTTTGCCGTCCTTTCCGTAAATGACGGCGCTTCCGTTTTTAGCACTATAAGGGTGCGGAAATCGGGCAAAATCACCGCCTTGCAGGAAATAAATTCGTTGGGATCGTTTTCGAATTGCTCGAAAATATTTCCGAATTTTGCGAGCAGAAAAACACTTCTCGTAACCGGAGAAACCGCTCCCGTGCCGCAGTCATACATACGGTAGACAATGGACGTTTTGCCCTCGTGCTCGTCCTGTTTTGCCACAAAAACAAGGTTGTTTTGCGAACGCACCATCTGAAGGGTGCCCTGTTCATATATCTGTTTCATCAAAGCACCTCAAGTCAGTTGATTTTATAGCAGAGCGTCATAAGACTGTCGCCCAAATGGACGTTTTCCACGGCAACGCCGGGGGTGATTGAGAGCCACGTCATAGTGGCTGAAATTCCAAAAGGCTTTTATCCCAAGCTTAATGAGCAGGGGAACAAGCTCTCTGGCGCTTTCGGGAGGAATACAGAGCACGGCCATTTCGGGCAGATTTTCTGCAGAATTCGTCCAGCCCGTCAATATGTCTGACCGAATTCCCTTTGATCATTTGACCGGTGAGAGCCTCCTTACGGTCAAAAAATGCCAATAAGGGAAAAACCCTTTGTTTCAAAGGTGATTTGATTTGAAACCAAGCGGCCGAGATTACCCGCGCCGATTATTATGGCCTTATGACCGCTGTGGACTCCGAGAATGGAGCCGATTTCTTTATGAAGCTGTTCCACATTATAGCCGTATCCCTGCTGGCCGAAACCGCCGAAGCAGTTGAGATCCTGCCGGATCTGGGAGGCAGTCAGCCCCATGCGCTGGGACAGTTCGCGGGAGGAAATGCGAATTATTCCGTTGGACTTAAGCTCACCGAAAATCTGTAATATCTCGGCAGTCTTTTTATGACCGAAAAGGAAATTGACTCGTTTTTCATTTTATCACCGAATTATTTGGTAAGTTTTTTACTGTTTCCATTACATAGTCGCCGAATTCGCGGCAGGTACAGCCGGTGTCGCGGCCGGTGATTTCAAGCTTTTTCCTCAAACATACAAATGTCGAGAGCGCGGGAAAGAAGGTCGGCCTTCTCCTGCTTTCCGATGTGGGAAAGCAGCATAACGGTGGCGCGGGCATGGAGCAGGGGTCGGCATACTGGCCGCGGCCTTCCGCCAGCATGCGCGGGGCGGTGCCGTGGATGGCCTCGAACATGGCATAGCGCTTGCCGATGTTTCCGCTGCCTGCGGTGCCGACGCCGCCCTGGAATTCGGCTGCTTCGTCGGTTATGATGTCGCCGTAGAGATTGGGAGAATAAATACCTTAAAGTCGGTACGGCGCTTTTTGTCTATGAGCTTTGCGGTGGTTATGTCGATATACCAATCGTCGGTTGTGATTTCGGGATATTCCTTGCCGATCTCCTTGCAGAGATTGAAATTTTCCGTCGGTGGTTTTGATGACGTTGGCCTTGGTTATGACCGATACACGGTCTTTGTGATTTTTCTGGCATAATCATAGGCGAGCTGAGCAATACGGTCGGTGCCCTGAGAGGTGGTGACGGTAAAGTCTACCGCCAAATCGTCGCTCACGTTAACTCCCTTTGAGCCGAGGGTGTACGCGCCCTCGGTATTCTCACTGAAGAACGTCCAGTCGATGCCCTCTTCGGGAACTTTGACCGGGCGGACGTTTGCAAAAGGTCAAGCTCTTTGCGCATAGCAACGTTGGCGCTTTCGATGTTGGGCCACTTGTCACCCTGACGGGGGGAGTGGTGGTGGGTCCCTTAAGAATTACATGGCAGGCCTTAAGCTCGGCAAGCACATCGTCGGGAATGGCTTTCATGACCTCGGCACGGTGCTCGATGGTCAGACCGTCGATTTCCTTGAATTCCACCTTTCCGGCGGTTACCTCGTCCTCAAGGGAGGAATTTAAGTACGCGCTCGGCTTCCTTGGTGATTACGGGACCTATGCCGTCGCCGCCGCATATACCGATGACAAGCTTGTCAAGAGCGTCATAATCCACAAAATCTTTTTCGGCTTTCATGCGCTCGACTCTTTCGAGCTGCTCGCGGACAACCGCTTCGAATTTTTCGGCCGCAGCCTTTACAATTGCTTCATTCATATTTTTCACCCTTACGTTATGTTAATTCTTATTTATACATTTTAAGCAGTCCGCCGGCCAAAATCATCTGTTTCTGACGGTCGGACAGGGGCATTCAAGCTCAAATTCATTTCCGTTTGTGTCGTCCTTGAGAGCGATTTTGCCGTCCTGCTCGATTGCGGTTTTGATGCCCGCGAGAGAAAGCTTGTCGCCCTGAGAAATTTTATCATAATCCTCGGGGTTCTTGAAGGTCAGCGGAATTATGCCGGCATTGATAAGGTTGGCACGGTGAATTCTCGCGAAGGATTTGACTATAACTGCGCGTATTCCGAGATAGAGGGGACAAGAGCCGCGTGCTCGCGGGAGGAGCCCTGTCCGTAGTTTTCTCCGCCGACCACAAAGCCGCCGCCCAGCTTTTTGCATCTTTCGGGAATTCCTTGTCGCAGACGCCGAAGCAGAAGTTGGACAGATAGGGGAATGTTGGAACGGTAGGGAAGAATTTTCGCGCCGGCGGGCATGATGTGGTCGGTGGTGATGTTATCCCCCACCTTGAGCACCACGTCGGCGGTTATGCTGTCTTCAAGAGCATGGGACTCGGGGAAATCCTTGATGTTTGGTCCCTTTATGACTTCGACGCTGTCCATTTCCTCGGCGGGAGCGGGCGGGTCGATCATGTTGTCGTTTATAAGGAATTTTTCGGGCAGTTCGATTTTGGGCATTTTTCCGAGAGTAGTCGGGTCGGTAAGCACTCCGTGAGGCCGAAACCGCGGCGGTCTCAGGGGCTGACGAGATAGACCTTTGCGTCGGCGGTGCCGCTGCGTCCCTCAAAATTGCGGTTGAAGGTGCGGAGCGATATACCCGCCGAATTGGGGATTGTCCCATTCCGATGCAGGGGGCCGCAGGCACATTCGAGAATTCGTGCGCCGGAGGCGATTATGTCGGAAAGGGCGCCGTTTTGAGCCATCATGTCAAGCACCTGGCGGGAACCGGGGAAATTGTCAGGCTGACGGTGGGACAGACGGTCTTTTCCTCTGAGAATTTCGGCAACCTTCATCATGTCAAGCAGCGAAGAATTGGTACAGGAACCGATGCACACCTGGTCGACCTTTATGGGGCCTATTTCCTTAACCGACTTTACGGCGTCGGAGAGTGGGGGCAGGCGGCTGCGGGGGCAAGAGAAAAAGGTCGATGTCGATGACCTTGGCATATTCGGCGTCATCGTCGGCAAAAACGGGCAGTGAAGTCCTGCTCGCGTCCCTGTGCCTTCAGAAATTCTTTTCGTGACCTCGTCGGCAGGGAAGATTGATGTGGTGGCACCGAGCTCGGCGCCCATGTTGGTTATGGTGGCGCGCTCGGGAACGGTCAGGGTTTTGACGCCCTCTCCGCCGTATTCGATGATCGCGGCCTACTCCGCCCTTGACCGAAAGCACACGGAGCACTTCAAGAATAATGTCCTTGGCCGCAACATAGTCGCGGAGCTTTCCGGTCAGATTTACCTTGATACCAACTTCGGGCATATTGATGTGATATTCACCGCCGCCCATGGCAACCGCAACGTCCATTCCGCCCGCGCCCATGGCGAACATACCGATGCCGCCGCCTGTCGGAGTGTGGCTGTCCGAGCCGATAAGACGTCTTACCGGGAATTCCGAACCGTTCAAGGTGTACCTGATGGCAGATTCCGTTGCCCGGACGCGAAAAGTAAATGCCGTACTTTTTTGCGATGTGCGGATAAAACGGTGGTCGTCGGCGTTTTCAAATCCGTTTTGAAGTGTGTTGTGGTCGATGTATGCCACCGAACGCTCGGTTTTTACTCTCGGGATTCCTATGGCCTCAAATTCAAGGTATGCCATGGTTCCGTTGCGTCCTGTGTGAGGGTCTGGTCGATTTAAGACCTATATCGCTGCTGACGGTCATTTCGCCGCTGACAAGGTGAGCCGATATGATTTTTCAGCAATATTTTTTCCATGCTGTTCAATCCTTTCGATAACATTTTATATAAAAAACAAGCACCCTTATTATCCAACAAATAAAGGCACTTGTCAATGTTTTTATCAAAATTATTTATGAAAAAATATCAATCTGATATGGAAATAAATCAGAATTTTAACAAATATTTGTCAAAGTCCGAGATAAGCGGTGGGGCTCACCCTTGTTCCGTTAACATAGACTCTCGAAATGGAGATGATATGCGGTGGCGTCCCGTTATGCCCACGGCTGCGATATACTGTCCTCTTGACGGTCTGTCCCACGCACCGATGTGGAGGAGCAATGTGCATAGAGGGTGGCAAGGCCGTTTCCGTGGTCGATTTTTGAACATATCTGCCCCAGCCCGAGTCATAGCCCACGGCCACTAAAACCGTTCGGCTTCGCGGCATAGATTGCCGTGCCGTTGGGAGCGCATATGTCCATTCCTGATGATTCTTCCGTCGCCGAAATAGCCGAAATGTAAACGCCGCTTACGTTGTCGAGGGGCCAGCAGAAGGCCGCCGTTCCGAGATTTTCGGATACGGGAGCCGAATTCGAAACAACCACCTCGGCCGTTTGCTGAGCCTTTTGGTGCCGTATTCAACGACCTTTTGAAATCGGCTCCTTGGTTACCGCTTCGCCGGTAATGGTTCGGGAAAGCTGACGCCGTTTTCCGAATATATGATATATTGACCTGCTTTTCGCCAGGCTCGCCTTCGGTCTTTAAGCACGATAGGTGCCCTCGGGAAGTTCGAATTTTCCACCCTTCGTAATCATACATGATTTTTTCTGTGGTGATTTCGGTGCGAGTAACGGCATAGGTCAGACGGCACATAACGCTTACATAGTCGGGGTCGTCCGAAATTTCGTCGGTTTTATAAAGTCCTTCGACATATTCTATATAGTTGGAGAAGGGCACAATTCTTCGTCCACCGTGACGGTGTAGTTGTCGGCAATTGGTCAAGCAGGTTTTCAAGAGGCCCTTGAGGTGCAGACGGCGGCAAGCTCACCGTCGATGAAAAGCCCGACCCCTGAGAAAGGTCGCTCGACACCGAGACAATGTTGTCGCAAAGGGAGGAAACGTCGGAAATGCTGTCGGATTTACATATTTTGCATGGCAGGTGGTGGAGTCGGCAAGGGGTGATGCCGTCGCCCAAACCTTGGAGCCGAGGGGCATTTAACACCTCTTTCGCTGAGACGCGTGGAAAGGTATCCGACGGTTTTGCCCTCATATTCAACCCTCGTATGCAAGAGTCTGCCGCGAAAAAGAGAGAAAGCCCGCAAGCACGACGGCAAGGGAAAGCGCTGACGGCACAAGTCCTTTTATCAGTCTTTTTCAGATTGTATTTATCACAGCCGAGCTTTTCCGAAAGCCGTTTTATTCTCTCGGCTGCCTTCTGTTTAATGTTCACGTTAAAAGGTACTCCTTTTTGTTGGTAACAAAATTGTAACACTTCCATTATACACAAATGTTACAAAATTGCAACCTTTTTTTAAACATTAAGCAGAAAAATATTGACGAAGTAGTTTAAATCTGCCGTAAAACCTTGATTTATAAGGCTTTTTGGGACAGGCGGAAAGAATTTCGTCGGGACAGAAATTTTCAAAAAAGCTTCGGAAAATACTGCTTTGTCGGCTCTTTTGGGGAATTTTGCAAGGATAAAATCGTCGGCAAAGGCGGGTTTGAGACAAAAACCCTGGCCGGGAACGGGGGAAAATCGGGGTGTCGGAATTCGGCAGAATAAATCCGTCGGTTCCGAAGGGGGGCAAAGGCGGCGGTCAGACCGTTACTTTTTGCGAAATTATCGGTGCTTCGCCGTATTTAAGGCGGCAATATTCGGCGCAGGGGCCGTAATTTTCGGGACGGTCGGTTTGACAAAAAACGCGGCAAAGGGGAATAAGCTCGGCGGCGGCAGGGGCGGCACGCCCGTCTTTGTCTATAAGTAAAAACTCGGGTTTTTGCACCGTTTGCAACACGGGTTAAAGCCGATTTGAGAAAATTAAGCAAAAGCCGCGCCTTTAACTCGTCGCAGCCGCTTAACACGTTTTTAAACCGTAAAGCGTAAAATCAAAGCTTTCGGACGGCACGGCGACGCAGTCTTTCGGCAAAAGGCTTTCGAGAGTCCTTTTATAAGTTTTTTCTCATGGGATAAATCGAAACCGACATATAGCCGCATCCGAGAAAGCTTTCCCTTGAAACAATCGGAGGAAAGCCGAACGTTGCGGACTTTATTCGGTTTTATAACCCCTTTTTTCGGGGAATAATATCAATATACACAATCATGGCTTTTGTTCCCTGTTATTATTTTAACAAAAGCACTTTGAAAATCGGGGAAGATATAATATAATAAGATGTGGCTGTGCAGACGGCTTTTGTGCTGTACACAATTTTTCATTTAATAATTATATATTGGAGGATATTTTATGAACGCACTCAACAAGAAAACCATCGAAGACATTGACGTTAAGGGCAAGCGCGTGCTTGTGCGCTGCGATTTTAACGTGCCCCTCGGATGACGGTAATCACCAACGACAAGAGAATTGTCGAAAGCCTTCCCACCATTAAGTATATCCTGACAACGGCGGCAGAGCTGTTCTTTGCTCACCTCGGCCGTCCCAAAGGGGAACCTTTAATATGGATTATTCTCTCGCTCCCGTGGCCAAGAGACTTTCCGAGCTGCTCGGCAAAGAAGTAAAGCTTGCGTCCGACGTTGTAGGTGAAAGCGCCAAGAAGCTTTCGTCCGAGCTTTAAAGACGGAGAGGCCATGCTCATCGAAAACGTCCGTTTCCACGCCGAAGAGGAAAAGAACGATCCCGAGTTTGCAAAAGAGCTTGCATCCCTTGCCGACATCTACTGCAACGACGCTTTCGGCACCGCTCACCGCGCTCATGCTTCCACCGCCGGTGTTGCCGCCTATCTTCCCGCCGTTTGCGGATACCTTATTCAAAAAGGAAATCACCATCATGGGCAAGGCCCCCGAAAACCCCAAGCGTCCCTTTGTTGCCATTCTCGGCGGCGCCAAGGTTTCCGACAAAATCGGCGTTATCGACCAATCTGATTTGACAAAGGTGGATACCCTCATCATCGGCGGCGCCATGGCGTATACATTTAAAAAGGCCGCAGGCGAATCCATCGGAACCTCCCTTTGTGAGGACAAGCTCGAGCTTGCCGACAACATCGTAAAACCGCCAAGGAAAAGGGCGTAAATCTTCTTCTGCCTCTCGACAGCCGCTGCGGTGATAAATACGATCCCGACTGCGACATGGTCGTGGCAAATGTCGAAAACGGAATCCCCGACGGATATATGGGCCTCGACATCGGACCCGCTCCGAGGAACTTTTGCAAACGCCGTTAAGGACGCCGGCACCGCCGTGTGGAACGGACCGATGGGCGTTTCCGAGTGGCCCCGCTTTGCAAACGGAACCATTGCCGTGGCAAAGGCTCTTGCAGATTCCGACGCCATTTCCATTATCGGCGGCGGCGACTCGGCTGCTGCGGTTGTCAAGCTCGGTTTTGCCGACAAGATGACCCACATTTCCACCGGCGGCGGCGCTTCTGAGTTCCTTTGCGAGGGCAAAGAGCTTCCGTATTTGCCGGCTCTTAACGATAAATAATTCTTAAGGAGTCCTTTTAGCATGAATCAAAAATTTGAGAAAAGCCGTTATCGCCGGCAACTGGAAGATGAACAAAACTCCCGCCGAGGCCAAAGCGTGGAACTTATCGAAGAGGCAAAGCCTCTGGACGAGGGTGCCGATGCGACGTTATCATGTGCGTTCCCTTTGTGGACCTTTGCACCGCTCTCGAGGCGACAAGGGCACAAGATATCAAAATCGGCGCACAAAACTGCCATTTTGAAAAATCCGGCGCCTTCACCGGAGAAATTTCGCCCCATGCTTAAGGAAATGGGCGTTGAGTATGTAATTCTCGGCCACAGCGAGCGCCGCACCTATTTCGGCGACACCGACGAGACCGTTGCAAAGCGTCTTAAAGCCGCTCTCGAAAAACGGTCTTAAGGGGAATCCTCTGCGTCGGCGAATATAAGGAACAGCGCGAGCAGGGCATTACGGCCGAGCTTGTGGCAATGCAGGTCAAAATCGCTCTTGGCGGTCTTTCGGCCGAGCAGGTCAAAAAATGTCATTATCGCATATGAGCCCATTTGGGCAATCGGAACAGGTCTCACCGCCACCGCCGAGCAGGCAGACGAGGTTTGCGGAATTATCCGCTCCACCGTCGCCTCTCTTTACGGCAAGGAAATCGCCGACGGCATGACCGTTCAGTACGGCGGTTCCATGAACGCCAAAAATGCCGCCGAGCTGCTCTCCAAGGAAAATGTCGACGGCGGACTTATCGGCGGAGCTTCTCTTAAAGGCTCCCGATTTTGCAGCTATTGTCGAAGCCGCTTCCAAATAAGCGAGGTGCAAATCATGAAAAAACCTGTTGTTTTAGTAATAATGGACGGTTTCGAATCAATCCGAACCACAAAAACAATGCCGTTTATTCGGCCAAAACCCCCAATCTCGATAAGTTCGTCGAGATGTATCCTCACACGCAAATCGGCGCTTCGGGCATGGATGTCGGTCTTCCCGACGGACAGATGGGCAACAGCGAGGTCGGTCACACCAACATAGGCGCGGGCCGCGTGGTTTATCAGGAGCTCACCCGTATAACCAAATCCATAACCGACGGAGATTTCTTTGAAAATCCCGTGCTGCTTGCTGCCATGGACAACTGCCTTGAAAAGGAACCGCCCTTCATCTTGCGGGACTTCTTTCCGACGGCGGCGTTCACAGCCACAACACCCACCTTTGGGGACTTCTCGAGCTTGCCAAAAGAAGGGCATAAAGGAAGTCTATGTTCACGCTCTGCTTGACGGGCGCGACGTTCCCCTGCTTCGGGTATAGAATATGTCAAGGAAGCATATAAAAGCTTGAGGAGATAGGCGTCGGCAAGTTTGCCACCATGGCGGGCCGTTACTACGGTATGGACCGCGACACCCAGCGGGAAGAGTGCAAAGGCCTACAACGCCATTGCAAAGGGCGAGGGACTTAAGGCCGACTGTGCCGTTGAGGCTCTTTGAAAAATCCTATGTTACCAAGGACGAGGACGGAAAGTTCATCACCGATGAATTTGTGTTCCCACCGTTCTCGGGGGACTATAAGGGAATAAACAAGGATGATTCCTTTATTTTCTTCAATTTCCGCCCCGACCGCGCAAGAGAGATAACCAGAGCATTCGTCGACCCCGAATTCAAGGGCTTTGACAGAGAGATTGTTCCTCTTTACTATGTCTGCATGACCGAATATGACGCAACCATGCCGAACGTTAAAGGTTGCCTTTGCTCCCGAGGAGCTTAAGATGACCATGGGAGACCGTTTCAAAGGCGGGACTGACCCAGCTGCGTATTGCCGAAACCACAAAATATGCCCATGTTACCTTCTTCTTCAACGGCGGTGAGGAGGTCAAATTCGAGGGCGAGGACAGAATTCTCATCCCCACCCCGATGTGTCCACCTTCGACCTTAAGCCGGAAATGAGCGCATATCCCGTTTGCGACGCCGTTTGCGAGGCTATCGAAAGCGGAAAGTATGACATGGTCATTCTCAATTTCGCCAACTGCGACATGGTCGGCCACACCGGTATATTCGACGCTGCAGTCAAGGCCGTCGAAACCGTTGACGAGTGCGTCGGGCGCGTTGTTGCCTCCACCCTTAAGATGAACGGTGTGGCTCTCATAACCGCCGATCACGGAAACGCCGACTGCATGGCCTCCGACGACGGAACCCCTTCACCGCCCACACCACCAATCCTGTTCCCTTTATTGTTTGCGGTCTTGACTGCAAGCTGCGCGAGGGAGGACGGCTTGCCGATATTTCTCCCACAATGCTTAAAAAATCCTCGGCCTTGAACAGCCGAAGGAGATGACAGGAGAGAGTATCATTGTCGACTGAAAGAAGAAAGAAAAAACCGCGCAACGAAAAAGATATGGATTTGTGTCGCCGTTTGCGTGGTTGCCGCTCTTTTGATTTTTGCCATAGTCAAAATGATTGCCAAAAAAGAAACCGCAAAACGGCGGGGACGATTTGTCGTCCGTTTCGTCGGTCTCTGTTGAAAGCGGCGGTCAAAGTGCCGAGACTTCCTCGGAAATTTCTGAGGAAGGACAGCCCTCTCCGACGGCGAAAGCTCGGCTGCCGAGTCCTCCGAGCAGGCAGACAGTAAGGCGCCGTCCTCGTCATCGGGCGGTTCCTCTGCCGCAGCCGGTGCAAGTACCGCTCCTGCCGCGAGCGTTTCTGCCGAAACGGGCGATTGGATGCTCAGACTTTGCAAGTGTGGCTCATCCGCTGCCCGAGGGCTTTGTCCAGCCGTCGGTCACGTCCATTGACAGCCAAGGACGCGAAATCGACAGCCGCATTGTGGGCGCTTACAACAGTCTTGTAAACGCCGCCAAAGCCGACGGTATAAATCTTTATCCCATTTCGGCCTTCCGCCCCACAGCACCCAGGTTTCCCTTTTTAACGCAAGGGTCGAGCGGGCGAGAAAACGAGGGCTATTCCGACCCCGTGGCCGAGGCTGCACGTCACGTTGCAAAGCCGGGAACAAGTGAACATGAGCTTGGCCTTGCCATCGATTTTAACAGCGTCGACGAGGAAAATTTCAAAAATACCGCCGAGGCAAAATGGCTTGCGGCCCATTGTGCCGAATACGGTTTTGTCATTCGCTATCCCGAGGATAAGGAATCGGTGACCGGCATAATATATGAGCCGTGGCACGTCAGATATGTAGGAACGGAAAATGCCAAGCGCATGACCGAGCTTAATATGTGCCTTGAGGAGTATGTCGACTATGTCGGCTCGGGAAATAGCTAAAAAGAACCGTAAAAACCATTGACTTTTAGGCAAAAAGAGGTATAATTTACACATTATGTTCGGGGCTTTGTCCGCAAGGTTCAAAGCCCTTAATAGACGAAAAAATGGAGGGAACGCCAATGAAACGTTCAGGTAGAGTTACCTTTGTCGTTGTTGCGCTGCTGATATTTGCTTTCGCCTTTGTTTCGTTCTTCGGAGTGAGCAACTACTACGGTGATACAAAGCATGTTATCTTCAAGGGCACCGACGATATTAGGTGGGGAATCGACATCCAGGGCGGTGTCGAGGCCATTTTTACCCCTGACGTAGCGGAGGATGAGGGTTTCGGGCATCACGGCCGAAGAAATGGAGTCTGCCGAAACCATTATCACCAACCGTTTGGTAAAACAAAAACATCACCAACTATGAAATCTATACCGACAACGAGAATCATCAGATAATCGTCAGATTCCCGTGGCAGTCGGATAACGAGGACTACAATCCTCAGGACGAGGTCAAGGGACCTCGGCGAGACCGCGCTGTCACCTTCCGTAAGGGTCAGCAGGACGCAAACGGAGACATAATTCTGAAAGCGCCACCGCCAGCTCGCGCACAGGGAGCGAACCCTCACAAAGGGCAGTTCCAAATTTGCCACCGCAACTTCCGAGCTTCAGCAACAGTACATATCCATTTATATGGACGATCAGTGCATTTCGGCTCCTAAAGTTAATTCGGTTATCACAAACGGCAAAGCCATCATAACCGGTATGCAGAACGCCGACGAGTCCAAGGCTCTTGCCGACAAGATCAACGCCGGTTCGCTGCCCTTTTTGCTCTGACCATTGACGATACCATCCGAGTTATCAATCCGACCCCTCGGAGAGGCTTCGCTGAGCGTTATGCTGCTGGTCGGAATTATCGCCTTTGCGGCCATCGTGATCATGATTTTAAAATACCGCGTTCCCGGATTTGTGGCTTCCATTGCCCTTCTCGGTCAGATCGCAGGTATGCTTGCCTCGCACAAGCGTCTGTTCGGCGGGGTGGACAGCTTTACGCTGACAATTCCCGGTATCGCAGGTATCATTCTTGCGGTAGGTATGGGCGTTGACGCTAACGTTCTTACTTCCGAGTTCATTCGCGACGAGCCCGTCATAACAAGAAAACGGTGGACGTGCGCAATCGACGCCGGATATGCTCACGCTTTCTTTCGGCAATCTTCGACGGTAACATTACAAACATTATCGTTAAGCCATACTTCATTATGGGGCGTTTTCGGACCCAGCGACGGTCTTTGGGCAAAAATTTTATCCGATTCTTTGGCTCTACAACCACACCGTCGGTCTTATCCCGGTCTTGCGGTCAACAACTCCATCACCGGTTCGATATACCTTCGGCTACACTCTGCTCATAGGTGTTATATTCAACTTTGTCATGGATGCGTTTTTGCCTCCGCGTTATGCTTTAAAGGAATTTCCCTGCTTTAAGTTCTTGCGCAAGCCTACTTGTACGGGAGGTAAAGACTGATGAATAAAGAATTCGATTTTATTAAAAACAGAAAGGTCTGCGCGATTATTGCGGCCTGCGTTCTGCTCTTCGGTCTTGTTTTCAACATCATTTTCGGTGTTATGGATACCAACTTTAAGGGCGGTACGATTTACTAACCTATTCCTTCAACGGCGAAATGGATGAGGACGGCGTTAAGGCCATTGCTGCCGACGTTCTCAAAACCGACGCATCCGGCTTCAGCAAGGAGCTGACCGGGCAATTCAAGCCAGGTCACCATTACCACCAATCTAGCCTTCCCAGTGCTCACCTATTCCTACACGGCCGGTGCAGGGTGCCGAGGCAACGGTAGAGGCCGACAAGGCTCATGACCGTGCAAAGGACACCATCGGACAAAAATGCAACTGCCGAAATTCTGGGACGAAAGCTGAAGCGGCAACTCTGCCGACGGCTCGAGAATAGCAAATTCGGTTGAGGAATCCCTGACCGACGCTCTGACTTCGAATTAGCGATTAATATTCACCTCGATTCTTCCAACGACGTTAACGACGTTGCCGAAAAACTTCAGAGCGAGCTTGTAAATTCCTACGGAACCAAGCTTTGTCTCACGACT
>VOFB01004590.1_pt1 | contig 45647 bp, 69 predicted proteins | sample 5384141 | NCBI WGS metagenome assembly VOFB01 (sample SAMN12384721, study PRJNA508395) | human gut metagenome | isolation source: healthy gut A | host: Homo sapiens | reverse complement strand
GTGCACGCCGCGGTCACTGAGCTGTACGACCCCGACCTCGCGCGCTGCGTGTGGGCGAGAGCGGCGCCACGGGTGGCGTCGGTGATCCACCGGGGCCACGGCGAGGTCTTCGAGCAGGCCGAGGACTCCGCGCTGGCGTTCACGGCCTTCCCGAGGCGCACTGGGCCAAGCTCCCGCACCAACAACGTCCAGAGCGCGCCACCGCGAGATCAAGCGCCGCTACAGGGTCGTGCAGTCCTTCCCCTCGAGGGAGTCGATGCTGCGCCTGACGTGCGCGAGCCTCATGGAGACCGAGGGGCAGTGGTCCCAGCAGCGCGTGTTCTCCGAGGCCTCGGCCGCCGAGGGCTTGCCGAGCCTGCGGACAGGCCGGCCCCGACAGAGGAGGCGCCGCGCGCTCGGGCGGCGCGCCGTGAGATAGTGGACGAGATAGTCGAGAAGCGCGGTCTCAAGAAGGAGTAACATCGGGACTTGCAGCGACGGACCTCAGACACTCTTACACCACGTCTGCGCGCGCGACCCCAGTGCCGTTTTGCAACAAGTCATTTAGCTGCGGCTTTATAAAGCAATATGGATGGTGTGCTCGGCAAGTTCCAAAAAGTCTACTCACTTAGTTTTTGACGAGCAACTGATGCCGAAGGCAGTCCTATTTCCAGGGCGTTAACGAGTCCTCGAGAGACACAAAAGGCCTCGAACCAATACGGTCGGGGCCTTATCGAGCTAAAGATTATCTCTCGGCGCTGGCTTAGCCGAAGTAGGGGCCTCGTCGCGGGCCATCTCGTGAACGGTATCATGGATGGCGTCGAGGTTGTACTGCTTGGCCTTCTTTGCGAGCTGGAATCTTGCCGGCGGTCGCGCCGTTCTCGGCCTCAACGCGCATCTCGAGGTTCTTCTTCGTGGAGTCGGTCATGACCTCGCCGAGGAGCTCAGCGAACTTAGCGGCGTGCTCGGCTTCCTCGTGCGCGGCCTTCTCCCAGTACAGGCCGATCTCCGGGTAGCCCTCGCGGTGCGCGACGCGCGCCATGGCCAGGTACATGCCGACCTCGGAGCATCGCCGTCGAACTCTTCCACATAACCGCAAACGGGGCAAACAAACTTCATGATTCGATCCTTTCGATCGATGGCGATTGTGCGCTCGTCTGGTCCCGTAAGGGCCCCTCTCCGGACGAGCGTCTTGACGAGTTCTATTATCCATAAATGCAACCAAATGTGAAGCCTATTAGGAATGATTTTAATAAAACAATTTTGAGATATGAAGATGTTGATTGATTAACGATTGGCATACACCGTCTGCGATCTCCGAGTACAATCGGTCGAGCAAATGTTGACCTATCAACAAATGAAGGAGTTTCCTTTATGCATCTAGCCCGTCGTGCCTGGTGCCGAACATATCAGACGGTTTTTCGCATTGCATTGCCGATCCTGCCCTATACCGAGCCGCGTATTTTTGGAGCATGCAGAGGATGCCCGCGGTGCTTCAAAAGCGCTCGATCCAGAAGGTCCTTATCGTGACAGACCCTGGTATTGCACGTTTGGGGCTCACGGCATCACTCGAGCGTGCGCTTACGGCTCAGGGGATTGGCACTACGGTCTATGCCGAAACGCGTGCGAACCCCACGGTCTCGAATGTGGAGGAAGCGGCGGCGCTGTATCGCGAGAACGACTGCCGGGCCATTATCGGCTTTGGCGGAGGATCAGCCATGGACTGCGCCAAGGGTGTGGGGGCGCGCATTGCGCAGCCAAACAAGCCATCAACAAGATGCGCGGCCTGTTGCGTGTCCACCGTCTCCTGCCGCTGCTTATTGCGGTTCCCACTACCGCCGGTACGGGAAGCGAAGTCACGCTCGCGGCGGTAATTACCGATAACGAGACGCACTATAAATACCCCATTAACGACTTTGTGCTCATCCCGCGTTTTGCGGTGCACGACCCCTGAGTTTACGCGCGGGTTGCCTGCCTCCATTACGGGGCAGACGGGCATGGACGCCCTGACGCATGCTGTCGAGGCCTTTATCGGCCGTAGCACCACGCCCTACACGCGCAAGATGGCGCGTCAGGCGGTCCAGCTCATCCGCGACAATTTGCTCGAGGCCTATGAGCATGGCGACGACATGCGTGCGCGCCGCAATATGCTTTCGGCGGCGTATAAGGCGGGCGTTGCGTTTACCCGCTCCTATGTCGGATATGTTCATGCCATCGCGCACAGTCTGGGCGGCCGATACGGAATTCCGCACGGCTTGGCCAACGCCATCATCCTGCCGCATATGCTTCGCGCCTATGGCGAAGTTGCTGTTCCCAAGCTCGCCGATCTCGCCCGCATGGCGGGCATTGCGCCGGCTAACGCGCAGGACAGCCTGGCGGCCGAGGCTTTTATCGATTGGGTCGACCGCATGAACGAGGCCCTGGGAATCCCCAAATATGTCTCGGGTATTCGCCGCTCCGATATTCCGCAAATGGCGTCCCATGCCGATGCCGAGGCCAATCCCCTGTACCCCGTTCCTCTTATAATGGACCGCCTGGAGCTCGAGCATATGTACGAAGTTGTTGCAGGTGGTATGTTTGAGGACGAGAACTAGGAGGGTCCATGAACACCGAGGAAATCGCGCGCATCGTTGCCGATCAGCGCACTTACTTTAAGACGCATGCTACGTTTGATGTCGATACTGCCGCCGTGCGCTGGTGCGCCTGCGCGATGCGGTTCGTGCGCACGAGGGCGATATCGCCCATGCGCTCAAGACCGATCTGGGTAAGTCACATAACGAGGCGTATATGTGCGAGATCGGCACGTCGCTTTCGAGATTCGACATCAGATTGCGCATGTGGCTCGATGGAGTCGTCCGCGCCTGCGTCCGTGTGACCTTGCCAACGCCGTGAGTGTGTGCAAAACGCAAGCCGTGCCCTATGGCGTCACGCTCATCATGGCGCCCTGGAACTATCCGTTTTACTGACGCTCGAGCCGCTCGCCGGCGCGCTCGCTGCAGGCAACACCGTGGTCATCAAGCCGAGTGCCTATGCGCCGGCTTCGAGCGCGGTGCTCAGGCAGATTTGCGAGGAAGCATTTGATCCGCGCCTGGTGACGGTCGTCGAAGGCGGGCGTGCCGAGAACGAAGCGTTGCTCGATGAATGCTGGGACAAGATCTTCTTTACCGGTAGTGTTCCGGTCGGCAAGCTCGTCATGGAGCGCGCGAGCAAAAACCTCACGCCCGTGACGCTGGAGCTGGGCGGGAAAAGTCCCTGCATCGTGGATGCTACGGCAAACTTGAAGGTCGCGGCACGACGTATCGCCTTTGGTAAATGGCTCAACGTGGGGCAGACCTGCGTGGCGCCCGACTACCTGCTGGTCGATACGCGCGTGCACGATGAGCTGTTGGGCCTCATCAAGGAGGAGATCCGTCGCATGTTTGGCGAGCACCCGCTCGACAACGAGGACTACGGTCATATTGTCAACGCCGGCATTTCGCGCGCGTACGCGGGCTGATCGACCCCGATAAGGTTGTGCTGGGAGGAACGGCGCGCGAGTCGTCGCTCAAGATTGAGCCGACGATCCTAGACGGCGTGGCGCCTGAGGACGCCGTGATGCAGGAGGAGATTTTCGGCCCCATCTTGCCGGTGCTGACGTTTGAGAGCCTAGACGAGGCCGAGGCGTTTATTACGGATCGTCCGACGCCGCTGGCCCTGTATATCTTTAGCCGGATCGCGCGGTTCAGCAGCGCTTTGTGCGTTACGTGCCCTTTGGCGGCGGCTGTGTTAACGACACCATCATGCATCTGGCTACGAGCCATATGGGCTTTGGCGGCATGGGTGCGAGCGGTATGGGGCAGTACCATGGCCGCGAGAGCTTCGATACGTTTAGCCACAAGAAGAGCATCGTGAACAAGGCAACCTGGTTGGACGTGCCGTTTCGGTATGCGCCCTACGCAAGCTGGAAGCACAAATTCGTGCGCATGTTTGTGCATTAGAAATGGCAGGTAATACGAACAAGTGTTCCTATTACCTGTCATTTACGTTAGACTACTGCTATGGGGGTACGGATGGGCCAACTCCCTTTAGAAGGGAATTGGTATGAACGTAAGCGATGTTATTTCGTTACTGGCGTTGTTAATCGCGGCTATCGAACTCGGCCTGTTTATCGGCCGAATGAAATAGCCGCCCCCGCGTAAGCGAAGACGGCCACTTCTCACGATGAAAACGTGTATCGGAGTTGGCAAGACCCGCTGCAACGGGTGCCATCCGTACCCCTATCTTATCTGCAAGCGCTCTGTCTCGCAAGCGTTGCGGCAAGCGATTGAAAGACGCAGGCAGGATGAATTTGTGTCCGCACGGGCTCGTAGACTTCTCAGTACGGTTAAGCGCCGGTTTATCCGGCCGTTAGAGGAGCTGCCATGTACGAGCCTTCACGTGTGCTTCTGTCGTTTCATGTCGCGGGATTTCAGTATGCCGACGGTGCCTTGGTCTTGGGCGATCTTAAAGTGGGCGATAAGCTGACGCTGCGTGCCGAGCGCGATAATCCCCATGATTCCGAGGCGGTTGCAATCTACTACGGCAACACCAAGCTCGGTTATGTTCCGGGAAACGAGGTCGGCCCGCTGTCCTTGATGATGTATTACGGCCACGAGGACGTATTTGAGGCGCGCGTGCAGCAGGTTGCCCCCGAGCGTAGCCCGTGGCACCAGGTGCGCGTTGGCCTCTGGTGGATGCTCGCTAGTCGGCATGGGGGCGGCCATGTTTGATGACGACCAGTTCGATCTGACAGACGATCCGTTTGAGTGGGATATGCTACTCGATGACGATGAGTTGGAGCGGGATCGTAAGAAGCGACAGGACAAGAAAACTCAGGGTGACGCGTCGAAAAAGAAAGACAAACGCCGCCGCGGATTGTTCGGCGGGTTCTTTGGATAACCGCCGCATCGCTGCGTCTGTATACTTAGCACGAGTTGAACACGTTGCGAAATGAGGACAGAGACGATGATGTGGGTTTACCGCCGACCTGCACTGGCGATACGAATATCTTGCACGACATGGACCGGCCGTTTGGTTCGGTCGATGAGATGAACCGCAAGGTCATCGATGCCATCAATGAGTGCGTGGCTGCGGATGACCGTCTCTACATCCCGGGTGACTTTACCTATCGTTTGCCCCTCGGCAGAGGCGGTGCGCCTGCGCGAGCGTATCGAATGCAAGAATGTGACGCTCATCCGTGGTAACCATGACGGCGACTGGGAAGATCCCGACGTACCGCAGATTTGGGAAGACGTGCGCGATTACCTGGAGATTGCTCCCGGCTATGCCAAGGGGCATCGTCTGGTCATGAGCCATTACCCCATGCTCAGCTGGAATGGCAAGGCGCGCGGCGCCATCATGCTGCATGGACATATCCACAGCAGGGGCGACCGCACCAACGCACGCAACCGCGATCGCGAGCGCCCTATCTTTCGCTACGATGTCGGTCTCGACGCCAACGACTACAAGCCCGTAAGCCGAGACCAAATCCTCGGCTTCTTTGGACTGTAATTCTCGAACCACCGCACAAACCGCGACAAGGGGGCGGGCACCTTTGTCGTGGTTCTGGCGCCGTTGCCATTATGGCGGCGGCGCCTTTTGTCCGTGCGGCGCGGTAGAGTGTAGTCGGTTGAAATTTGCGTCCATCGAGGAGCTGCTATGAACGAGATCAAGTGCCCGCATTGCGGCGAAGTTTTTAAGGTCGATGCTTCTGGCTATGCGGATATCGTCAAACAAGTGCGCGATGCCGAGTTTTCGCGCGACCTGGATGAGCGTGTGAAGGCGGTCCAGCGCGAGGGCGAGCAGGCGCTGGAACTTGAGCGCTCGCGTTCGACGGCTGCCTTACAAAAGGCAGAGTCTCAGCGCAATGCTCAGCTTGTCGAGCAGAAGAACGCTGCAGCTCAGCAGTTGGCACAAGAGGTTGCCAAACGCGATGCCGAGCTTGCCGAGCTGCGCGCCAAGCTCGAGGGCGCTGCCGCAGAGCGCGAGAGCGCAAGCCAGCGTGCGGCGGTTGAGGCCCGTGCCGATGCTCAGAAGGAGAATGCCGAGCTTCAGCGCGAGATCGACAATTTGCGTGCGCAGCTGGGACGCAAAGATGACGAAGCCAAGCTTGCCGAGTCGGCGGCGCGCAACGCTGCTCAAAACGATTTAGCTGCACGTGATGCCCAGATTGCCGAGCTGCAGGCCAGGCTTGCCGCGGCGGACAAGGCCCAGGGAGATGGCGCTTGCCGCTGCTGCGGCTGAGTCGCAGCGCGAGCTCGATGCCGCTCGCAGCGGGCGAGCGCGCGCTTGCTGACTATCGAGTGAAGGTACAGGAGAAGTTTTCCGCCGCAAGGGCTCAGTCTGAGCAGGAGGCCGAGGGCCTGCGCGCGCAGCTGCGCGAACAGGAGCTGACGGCCAAAATGAACCTTTCAGAGGCGGTCGCCGCGGCGGAGCGAGAGCGCGATGAGGCGCGTGCCAAGCTGACGAGTGAGCTGGCGGTGCGCGATTCGCGTGAGGAACAGGCCAAGGCAGCCCACGAGCTTGAGCTTGCGCAGGCCAAGCGCGTGAGCGACGAGTTGATCCGCTACAAGGATGAAGAGATTGAGCGCCTTAAGGACATGAAGGTCCGCCTGTCCACCAAGATGGTGGGCGAGTCGCTCGAGCAGCACTGCGAGACTGAGTTTAACCGTCTGCGCATGACGGCGTTTCTAACGCGTACTTCGAGAAGGATAACGATGCGTCCGAGGGCACCAAGGGCGACTTTATCTTCCGCGAGTGCGACGCGAGCGGCAACGAGGTCATTTCGATTATGTTCGAGATGAAAAACGAGAACGACGAGACCGCGACCAAGCATAAAAACGAGGACTTCTTTAAGAAACTCGATCACGATCGTCGCCAGAAAGGCTGTGAGTACGCGGTGCTCTGCACGCTGCTCGAGCCCGAGCGAGCTCTATAACGCGGGTATCGTCGACGTGAGTTACCGCTATGAGAAGATGTACGTGATCCGCCCGCAGTTCTTTATTCCCATGATCACGCTTCTTCGCAACGCTGCCATGGGTTCGCTGCGCTATAAGCAGGAGTTGGCGGAGTACAAGCAGCAGAATATCGACGTCACGAACTTCGAAGCCAAGATGGAGAAGTTCAAGGACGGCTTCTCGCGCAACTACAACCTGGCGAGCAAGCAGTTCGAGTCGGCGATCAAGGAGATCGATGCCGCCATTAAGCAGCTCGAGAAGACCAAGGACGACCTGCGTCGCAGTACCGAGAATCTGCGTCTGGCCCAAATAAGGCCGATGAGCTCACCATTCGAAAGCTCACGTGGGGCAACAAGACCATGAAGGCGGCGTTTGACGGGGCGCGCGGGGCTGCGCTAGAGACAACGATGAGCCCGCCGAGGCGGATTCGTATGAGGTTGAGGCTGCCGAGTAGGCATAGCGCATAGTGCAAAAAGCGGGGCCGCTGGCGATGTTGCCAGCGGCCCCGCCTCCTTCGTTTCAGTATGTACGGCTAGTCCGAGCAGGTCCTCAATAAAGCCGACGCGGTAGTTCTTGAAGATGACCTCGCCGCCGTCTTGCGTGGCGTCCAGATCGACATCGCCCATGATGCCAAAGTCGTGGTCGCCATCCTCGTCAGCAAAGATCTGGTGCACGTGCCATACGTGCGCGGTCTTCTCGTCGGACTCGTCGATGGAAAACATCGCGGCGCTGCGGGCATCTCCGTCGGTGAGGATTTCCTCGTGCTGCTCGTGGTAAGCGTCGAGTGCTTTTTGCCAGCGGATCTCGCTCATGCCCCCAGTCGTCGTCGAGCTCGCCCAGGTCGCGAACGCGCTCGCGGGCTGCAAGGGTCACGCGGCGGAAAGAGTGCGTTGCGCACCAGCAGCGTACAGCCTCGGCGGTCCGCAACGACCTCGTCGATGCCCCGCGGCGGTGCGGCATCGAGGGCTGCCGGGTTGCCGGGTTCTCCCACTCGTCCACCGGCTCGAATCGACCGAGCGCACCACAAAGCCCAGCCACGAGATGATGTCGCGCAGACGCTCGTCGCGCTTCTCAATGGGCACGGTGCGATCGAGGGAGCGGTAGGCCTCGGCTAGGTAGCGCAGCAGGATGCCCTCGGGCGGGCGATGCCGAGCTTCTGGATATAGCCCTTAAAGTCGCTCGCGCTTTCGAGCATGTCGCGCAGGACGCTCTTGGGCGAGCTGATAGTCGTTGGCCCAGGGCACTTCCTGGCAGTACTTATCAAAGGCGGCGTCGAGCAGGTCCTCGAGCGGCTTTTCATAGGTGACATCCTGGATGCGCTCCAAAGCGCTCCTCGTACTCCACGCCGTCAGCCTTCATTGCGGCCATCGCGCGGTCGCGCGCGGCGCGCTCCTGTGCGCGCAATACCTGTTTGGGGTCCTCGAGCGTGGCCTCGACCATCGAGATGAGGTCCATGGTATAGGTCTCACTCTCGGGGTCGAGTAGCTCCAACGCGGCAAGCAAAAACGGCGAGAGCGGCTGATCGAGCGCAAAGTCCTCGGGCAGGTCGACCGTCAGTGCATAGTCGATGTCTGGTGCGGCGTCAGTCGGGGCGTCGGGCGTGAGTGGCACCTCGGTGCGAACGACGACGCCGGAATCGATGAGCGTGGCGAAGATCTCGTCGGCACGAACCGCGAGCTTGGCTTTTTCCTCGGGGGTCTGCAGGCTTGTCTCGATGAGGTCGCACGCGGGCGCGGGCATCGCCGCCCTGCTCGACCACGCTAATCACCATGGAGTGTGTGATGCGCAGGCGCGGCTTGAGCGTTTCGGGCTGCGTTTCGATCAGGCGCTCAAAGGTCTGTTTGTTCCAGTGACAAAAAGCCCTCAGGGGGCCTTTTTTCTTTTTAATCTTGCGGAGCTTCTTGGGGTCGTCGCCCGCCTTGGCCATGAGCTTGGCGTTCTCGATCTCGTGCTCCGGGGCTTCGGCGATGACCATGCCTCGGTATCGAAGCCCGAACGGCCCGCGCGACCGGCGATTTGATGGAACTCGCGTGCGCGCAGGCGACGCATCTTGTAGCCGTCGAACTTGGTGAGCGCGGTGAGGACCACGGTGTGGATGGGCACGTTGATGCCCACGCCGAGCGTATCGGTGCCGCAAATGACGGGCAGCAGGCCCTGCTGCGCCAAGCGCTCGACCAGCAGGCGATAGCGCGGCAACATTCCAGCATGATGCACGCCGACGCCGCATCCAAGCAGGCGCTTGAGGATCTTGCCGAAGGCCGTCGAGAAGCTCGTGCCTTTGGCAGCTTCCTTAATAGCCTCGCGCTGCTCCTTGCTGGCGATGCCAAAATTGGCGAGCGACTGTGCCGTCGCAAGTGCGGCATCCTGGCTAAAGTGCACGATATAGAGCGGGGCCTCGCCGCGGCGCATAGCGAGTTCGACGGTGCCCTCGAGCGAGGTCGTTACATAGTCGTAGCTCAGCGGGACGGGGCGCGGGGCATCGACGACCAAGTCGCAGGTAGCGCCGGTGTGTTCCTCGAGTGAGGCGGCGATGGCAGTGACATCGCCGAGCGTGGCGCTCATGAGCATGAATTGCGTGTGGGGCAGGGTGAGCAGCGGCACCTGCCAGGCCCAGCCGCGGTCGGGGTCGGCAAAGTAGTGGAACTCGTCCATGGCCACGCAGCCCACGTCGGCGCCCTCGCCCTCGCGGAGTGCATCGTTGGCAAGGATTTCGGCCGTACAGCAGATGACGGGCGCCTTGGTGTTGATATGCGTGTCGCCGGTGATCATACCGACGTTATCGCGGCCGAGCACCTGCACCAGGTCGAAAAACTTCTCGCTGACCAGAGCCTTGATAGGAGCCGTGTAGTAGCAGCGCTTGCCCTGCGCCATGCCCATAAAGAGCATGCCCAGCGCGACGAGCGACTGCCCGATCCGGTCGGCGTGCCCAAAAATGACGTGATCGCCGGCGGCCGGTCCATGAGGGCCTCTTCTTGGTGATCCACAGCTCAATACCGCGGTCGCTTGTCCATTCAAAGAAGCGTTCGAAGGCCTGATCGGGCGTGAGCCATGGTTCGGGCTCGCTACCATCCTCGGGCTCCCACCAGGTGGGGGAGAGCGCGCCGAGCGAGCCGAATTCGGCTTCGGTTCCCGTGCCGCCCGAGAACGAGCTGGCGGCGCCGGCGCCAGAAACGGTGCTGGCGGAAGTATCTGTCGTGGTCTGTGCCATGTCGGTTGCTTTCTCGCCGTTTGTCCGCCAACTATTATGGCGTAGCAGCGGCGCGGGGTGCCAGCGCGCGAGAAAATGCAGGAAATGGGCGTTCTGCCCAGCCGTTTGGTGCAGTTGCCAGCTAAGTGAGTAGACTTTTTGCAATATCGCGAGCACATGGCTTTTTTGCGCAAGAGCTCTACCTGCGGTTTTAGTTTTCGTTATGCGGGTTGTGCTTTATTAGCTGTGCAAAAAAAGTCTACTCACTTAGGTTTGAGGGTCGTTCGCTGACGCCTATTTTCACTTGTTTGCCGACGCCGCGACCATCAGAAGCCCCTATGGACTCCTGGGCAGGCGCTTCTATGCCTTTGCGGGCGCGGTTTCTAAAGTTCTCGACGGCCTCTTCCATGCCCAGAGGTACATAGGTGAGCGCATCGAGGTTTTCGGGCAGGTAGCAGGCAAGGCTTTGCTCACTGCGCGCGGCCCGCCGCGAGCTGTTCATCGCTGGGCTGCGCGCCGGGTGTGGCGCAAATGCCATAGACGGCGGCACCATCTCGCGCGTGCGGCATTCATATTCGGTCTCGGGGTGCTCGGGATGGTCGCGGCGGACGTCGTCACTAACCCAAAGCGTGCCGTAGCCGGCCGCGGCAAACGCCCCAGGGCGTAGTCGCGCGGCAATGGCTTGCTGTCGGTTCGCAGCGTGACGGTGGCGCCGGCTGAAAAGAGCGGGCGATAGAGCATCAGATGGTCGACATGGACGAGTCGTTTTTTGGCGTACTTGGCCTTGGGCTGCGGCGTGGGAAAGTTAACGGTGATGGCATCGAGCTCGCCTGCGGCAAACAGCTGCGGCAGCGATGCGGCGCCTCGGGGGCAGGACGAGTGCGTTGGTCAGTTCCTGCTCGCAGATTTTCAGCGGCATAGGCGATGCAGATGGGCTCTGGTCCATACCGATAAAGAGCGTGTTTGGCTCGTGGACCGCGCGCTCTACAAGGTACGTTCCCTTGCCACAGCCAAGATCCAGGTGAAGGTGTTCGAAGGGCTTGTCGACTGCGGGCGCACAGGCCTCGCGCCAATCTCCGGCATAGGCCTCGGGGTTCGTCTCAATCGCATCGGCGTAGCGCTCCAGGCGCTCCTCGAGCACAAAGTTCTTAGGCGTGCGAACGTGGACGGCTCCCCATGAGGCTCCTGTCATAAATGTGGAACGCATAGCTGCGCGTTCCGTCAATGGGTTGAAAATGGTGGGTATAGTTTGCTAGAAAGATGCGGTGTGGCTCGACGGCGAGTCGCCGATACCTACAGACGCTTGAGGATCACATAGCGGTTGAGCTCGCCGCTGCGACCGTCGGCATGGAAACGCTCAAGCTCGCGTACGGGAACCTCGCCGCTCTTGTAGAACGTACGGACGCCGCGCACCAGGTCGGTGATCTGCTGATCGTCAAAGTGATGGCAATAGCGGTAGGCGTGGCGGTCGTTTTGCCAGCCAATGAGGTGGTCGCCGGCTTCAAACTGCGCGGAATCGTAACCCTCAAACGGCGGGGTGAGCTCGGCGCGGGCTTCGGCTCGAACGGCCTTGCGCGCCATGCGCTCGTCGTTCATAAACTCCCAAAAGCTGATGGCGATGATGCCGCCTGGGCGTGTCCTGACGCAGGGCGTCGAGCACACGTACGCGGTATTCGCACGACGGCACGTGGTGCATAAAGCCAAAGCAGACTGAGATGTCGGCGAGCGGGGCGTCGAAAAGCACGTCGGGCGTCTCGGCGGGGTTGAGCTTCATGAGGGCATCGAGCACGTCGAGTTCCTGGAAGTGCAGGTTGAATGCGCAGGGCGTGGCCACGTGCATCGATGGCCAGGGTCTTGCGGCACGAGTCGACGCCATAGAACTCAAACGGACAGCTGGCATCTGCCGAGGGATTTGCGCCGTCGACGCCCTTGGCGGCAAGTGCGCCGCCGGCGGCAAAGTTCTCGAATCGCATATTGCCGCAGGCAAGATCGAAGACACGGACGGGATGCTCGATCGTGGCGACGTCGAGCTGCCCGAGCGCGATATCCATGGTGCGCACCAGCCGGGCCACGGGGCTGGCGCGTATCGGAGAAAGGAGGCGGAGTGCTCGCGATAGAACGTGTTGTTGAGCTGGATGAGCGATGAGGCGAAATCGCGGTTCACGGCGCGGGACTCCCTCCGTTGGCGGTGCGGAATAAACAGTACGACCATACTACCGTTATCGCCGCAACGGGGACAACCGAGCTACGGGTCATTGCTTTGTTTGGACACATTTCGCAGCTCACATGCACCCGCAACCGCCGGTTGTCAAAAATCTCACTAGAATAGGTGGCATGCTTTTTGGCGGTGGCGGATAGATTTTTAACTGTGCAAGGCGCCTTAAGAACAAAACGGTCCGGCGGCACGGCTGGCATCACATAGGAGGAACCATGAATGTAGAAACTGCGCAGCGGCTCGCCGACCTTCGCCGCAGCAAAGGCTTTAGCCAAGAAGGGCTGGCGCGAAAGCTGGGGCTGTCGCGCCAGGCGGTCAGCAAATGGGAGCGCGCGGAGAGCTCGCCCGATACCGAGAACCTGATCTCGCTCGCCAAGCTTTATGGCGTGAGTCTGGACGAGCTGCTCAATCCGAGCGACGAGATCGAGGACGATATCGAGTTTGAGAACGAGGACCGCGCCCGCCAGCGCGAGGCCGAGGCGGCAGAGCGTGCTCGCACCCATGAGGCGGCGGCGCGCGCTACCGAGGCGGCAACACAGGCGAGTGATGCTGCGGCTAAGGCGGCGCAAGCGGCAAGCTGGAGCGCAGGCCGCCAATGCCGCGACGGCGCAGGTGACGGGCGGCGGCGCGGCCGCTCCGACTCCGGTGAAGGGCCCCTTCCAGTCGTTCCCGTATTGGGCCGTGTGCTGGCTGCTGTTCTTTTTGCTGATGTTCCTGGTTGGTGCCAGCCCTTTTCCCGCACTGATCTTCTTTACGATTCCCATCTATCACTGGGTGGCGCGTTGCGCTCGATGGCGATTGGGCGCGCGGGGATATCCAGGTTGGTCCGGCGCCGGTCGCGGTCAAGGCCCGGGGAAGGATACTTCTGCGGAACCTGATGCTGACGTGACTACCGCAGCCACCGCTGAGCCGTGTGCCAAAGAGGGTGACGAATGATGAAGCTTTCGCATGAATCCAAGCTGCGCCTGGGCGTCGGCATCGGAGCGTTTGTGCTCATCATCGGGCTTGTTTTTGGCATTTCGCGGACTTTGATTCATTTTGATGGCCCGTGGGATCTCGACGATGTCGTATCCGGCTTGTCTGGTATGGACGATGCGGTTGACGAGGGCAATCTCTTGGACGACGGCAGCTATTCCGCTCGGCCTCAGCAGCTTTCGTGTACGACCTTTGATGCCGATGAGTTTCGCTACCTCGATTTCGATATCGATGCGGCTACGGTGGACGTCAAGGTTGTTGATGGCAACAAGGCTCGCGTTATCGAGCGGGGACGCGTTGCCAATGGTATGGATGCCTCAAGGCCGCGACGCAGAACATCGCATCCGTCGAGGACTCGACGCTCAAGGTTTCCCAGTTTGGAAGTGATGACGGTAAGGCAATTGACCGCTCGGTTACGGTTGAGCTGCCGCGCCGTGTTGCCGAACATCTGAAGGGGAGTCAACGCGCACGTGGGCTCGGGTGATCTGCAGATTGCCGGTGTCATCTGTGATGGTTTCGATCTTTTCCTGGGTGCGGGAGATGTAGAGTTTACGGGAAGCGTGACTGATGCGCTCAGCGCTGAGGTCGGTTCGGGCGATGTGACGTTCGAGCTTTACCCGAGGCCCCCACGAAGTCGATGGACGTGAGTGTGGGCTCGGGCGATGTGGAGATGACGGTTCCGAACTCGACGGGCTTTAAGGCGAGCCTCACCTTGGGCAGCGGCGACTTCGAGAGCGATTTCCTTCCGCTTGGCTACGACGGCGAGACCATTTTGAATCTTGAATTCGATAACGGTGACAAGTCTGCCACGTATCGTTTTGAGGTCGGTTCGGGCGACATGTCGTTTGATTCGGAGTAGTGAGGCAGACGAAAGCCTAGGCGAAGATATAGACGCGCTGTTTGATGAAGGCGCCAAAGCCGAGATCGGCTCCGGCGCCTTTGCCTTTACAATGGGGGCATGGAACAGATTATTTTGAACATACTCGAGGCCCTGCGTCGCGGCGAGACCGTGGACGACAAGGCGCTCGTCAAACTGATACATGCCGAGGCGCGCCGTGAGGGTGCCGACAAACGCGATTTGGCCAAGCGCCGCCTGCTGCCGTTTTACCAGCGGGTAAAACGTGAGGAGCCGGCCCGGTGGGCTGCGTGGAATGTCGATGCCGAGCTGGAGCGGCAACTGCTGCAGGTGCTGAGGATGAAGCCTCGTCGCACGGCTTCGGGCGTGGCGACCATTACCGTCATCACCAAGCCCTGGCCATGCTCGGGCGATTGCCTGTTTTGCCCTAACGATCTGCGCATGCCCAAAAGCTATCTGCACGCCGAGCCGGCGTGCGCCCGTGCGGAGCAAAATTGCTTCGATCCGTATCTGCAGGTGAGCGCCCGTTTGACGGCGCTTTCGCAAATGGGGCATGCAACCGACAAGATCGAGCTCATTGTGCTCGGTGGTACCGGAGTGACTATCCGGAAGGGTATCAAACATGGTTTATATCGGAGCTCTTCCGTGCGCTCAATGACGATGCCGTCGCCGGCGTGGCGGCCAACCCCATGTTGGCGCGTCCGGGCATCAGCCGTGCCGAGGCGGGGCGCCTGCTCGACGATGCGCCTGCCGATGCCCTGCCGCCGGTGGTGGCGGAGCGCCGCGAGCGCTATCGGGCTGCCGGCATTGCGACAGACGAGGCTGAGCTCGCTGCCGGCGTTGCCGACGAGCAGGGGCGTGTGGATGCTTCTGTGGGCGGCTACAACCGCGCGGTACGTCGTCTGTACGGCCCCGGTACGCCATGGGGCGAGGTTGCCGAGTGGCAGATGGCAACGATGGAGGAGCTTGAGCGCCAGCAGCGCGTCAACGAGACGGCGAAGCATCGCGTGGTAGGGCTCGTTATCGAGACGCGCCCCGATGCTGTAACGCCGCAGGCCCTCACGCTTATCCGCCGCCTGGGCTGCACCAAGATTCAGATGGGTATCCAGAGTCTCGACCAGCATTTGCTCGATATCAACGATCGTCGCATTTCGGTGGCGCAGATTGAGCGGGCGTTTTCGCTTGCGCGTCTGTTTGGCTTTAAGATCCACGCGCATTTTATGCTTAACCTGCTGGGCGCCACGCCCGGGGGGACAAGCGCGACTACGAGCGCTTTATGACCGAAGGGCCTTTATGCCCGACGAGGTCAAGGTTTATCCGTGTGCGCTCATCGAGGGCTCGCGTCTGGTGGGCCGCTATGAGCGCGGCGAGTGGCGCCCCTATACCGAGGATGAGCTGCTCGATGTGCTGGCCGACGACATCGTGGTGACGCCGGCGTTCTGCCGCATCAGTCGCATGATCCGCGACTTTAGCTCCGACGACATCATGGTGGGCAACAAGAAGCCCAACCTGCGCCAGCTCGTTGAGAACCGCCTGGCTGCTCAGGGTGACGGTACGACAGTGCGTGAATTCGCTATCGCGAGATCAGCATGGCGGGCGCCGACTTGGATGAGCTATCTCTTGATGAGGAAGTGGCGTACGAGACGCCGGTGACCTACGAGCGCTTTTTGCAGTGGGTGACGCCGCAGGGCAAGATCGCGGGCTTTTTGCGGTTGTCGCTGCCCGACCATTCGTTTGTTGCCGCGCATGCGGACGAGTTGCCGACGACGCCGGACGAGGCGATGATTCGCGAGGTGCACGTGTATGGCATGGCGGCACGCGTGGGGGATCAAGGCCAGGCGGCGCAGCATCCCACGGGTTGGGGCGTTTGCTCGTAGAGCGTGCGTGCGAGATTGCCCGGGATGTGGGTTATGCACGTATCAACGTGATTAGCGCGATTGGCACACGCGAGTACTATCGCCATTTGGGTTTTATGACCACGGACTCTATCTGCAAAAGGAGCTCTAGATGAACAAGCCGAGTGTTTCTGCTGGCGTCGTTGCCGGCGTTGCCCTGGGAGCTGCGGCGCTGGTGCGGCTGCCGTCGCTGTTCGCGCTGCCTGTCTGCAGGTTGCGAGGACCCGCAATGGGTTGGCGCGTGTGAAGCGCGTGCACGGTGAGAGCGGTGACGAGGTCCGTGTGCTCGTGCAGGGCGGCGTCTACCAAAGCGCGAGCTATGTTGGCGAGCGTTGGGCGGAGCCCGTCTTTTGCGTACTATCGTGCGTTTGACGACGTGTTTGAGGCCGAGGGCGCAATGCGTGATGCTTACGGGCATGGTATCGACTGCATGCTTATGCTGGGCGGCGGCGGGTTTGCCTATCCTAAGTTCGCTCTGATGTCGCACGAGAGCTTGCGCGTGGACGTCATCGAGTATGACGGAGAGATTACGCGCCTGGCGCGCCGTTGGTTCTACCTGGACGAGCTGGAGCGCACGGTGGGCGACCGCCTGCGGGTGATAACCGCTGAGGCTCGCTCGTATCTGGGCGTGACGAGCGTGGGCCATCGTCGCTACGACGTGGTCGTGAGCGATTGCTTTGGCGGTGCCGAGCCCGTACGCGAGCTGGCGACGGTTGAGGCGTTGCGTTTGGTGCGGGGCAGCCTGAACCCCGGGGGTATCTACGTTGCCAATATCGTGAGCGCAAACGAGGGGAGCGACGTGACGTTCCTGCGCGACTGCGCTGCCACGGCACTCGAGGTATTCGCCCATGCCTGGGTGGTCCCATGTGGTGACACGGAGTTCGGCGGCGAGGAAAACTACCTGCTCATCGCTAGTGACGGTGGCTACGCCTTCACCGAAGCCGTGCCCTTCGACACCGACTTCCTCGGCATTCCGCTCCACGACTAGCTCATTGAGCCTCGTCCCAAAAGACTTGGCTTAGGCGTGGTCGCGCCAGCCGAGGACGCGCTGCTTCATACCCTCGATGTCGAGCACGCCTTCGGCGAAGCCTTTGCGCACGAGCTCCTCGGGAACGTACTCGTCGTAGCGATCAAAATAAGGCACCTCGCCGGGATAGACGAGCTCGATGGGGTCGAAGTCCTTTTCGGCCTCGGCTGTGAGCACCTCAAAGAACGTCTCCTCGTCGGCCTTCATCTTAAACTGCATAAAGTACGGGCGTGACGAGTCGAGCCCGCGAAGACCCAGCTCCGCGGCACATTTAATTTTGAGCATACGTTCGAGCGCCAGAAAGGCGTAGCTGCCCAACCAGGGGAAGAGCACCCAGGTGTCGCCACCCAGGTTGATGAGCGGCTTGGTTCCCGCGCCCGAAATCTCGGCCGTATGACGAGCCTGCGCCAAGCGGGCCCGTGCGTTACCCATAAGGTACGGATATGCTGTGTGCTCGTTGAGCGCCTTGCGCATACGCTCGAGTACATGTGTGTTGATGTCACCGGGGCAGTCGCCAAAGTAGGCCGGCACACGGCCCTTGACCTGCGTGGCAAAGACGGCGTGACGCTTCCAGTCCACTTCCTCGACGATCCAGCAATGGCCCGCGATGGCGATGCGCTCGCCAGGTGGTGGCGGGTTGACAATCGTGCCCAGCTCGGCCGATTCGCTCCGGACGGTAAACTCCTCGTTTTCCTGGAACACGGCGTAGAACTTAAAGTTGTTAATGATGCGCTCGCCCGCGAGACCCACGATGAGTCCGCCGCCCTCGGTGACCTGGATGTGGTCGATCTTGATGAGGTGACGCAGCAGTACGCGATAGTCATCGGCCGAGACGCGGTGGAAATAACTAAGCGTGAGCACGCGCTGGGCAAGCTCTGCCGGCGTGAGTTCTCCGGTGCTGGCAAGCGTCGACATGGTCTGGTGATAGAGCAGGCTGTAGGGGGAGCCGATCGAGCTCGGGCGGCTCGACCCACTTTTCCTCGCGATAGAGTTGCACGAGTGCGATGCCCTGCAGGAGCTTCCATGGAATGGTCTCGGGCATCATCGTGCGCGGCTCGGCTCCTCGCGCATGACAAGCCACATCTCGGGCGGAAGATCGCGGCGTCCCGTGCGGCCCATTCGCTGCAAAAAGGAGCTGACGGTAAATGGCGCATCGATCTGAAACGCACGCTCGGCGGCCGATATCGATGCCAAGCTCAAGCGTAGAGGTGGTGACGGTCGTCTGTGCCTGTTCCTCGTCGCGCATAAGCTCTTCTGCCGTCTCGCAACGATGCCGAAAGATTGCCGTGATGGATGAGGAAACGGTCGGGCTCGTGTCGGCTCTCGCAGTAGCTGCGCAGCATGGAGCATACGGCCTCTGCCTCCTCGCGCGAGTTGGCAGAAAGACCAGGCACTTGCGGCCGCGCGTGTGCTCAAAGATATAGCCCATGCCGGGGTCGGCGTTGTCTGGCGCCGTGTCGGTGGGGTTGAGTAATGCCTGTTCGGGTGCTCGGGGATGTCGACTTCGCCCTCGGGGGCCGACGAAGTGCGGCGATCCCTGGAGGTAGCCTTGTCCCGTGCCCGCTCACGACGTTGACGGCGCTCCTCTTGTGTGAGCTGTCCGCTGTGACGCATGTCTTGGGCGCCGGCGGGCAGTGCCGCGGGTGCCGCTGCCTCAATGCGCTCGCACGCAAGCACTTCGGCCTCTTGAGGACCCGTGCTCTCGAATCCTCGTTGTTGCGCCTGGGGACCCGAGTTGTAGAAGTGCTCCATGGAGATACGCCACACGCGGCGCGGCTCCTCAAAGCGGGGATGATGCAATCGCGTCCTGTTCCCTGCGAGAGGAAGGCACCCGTACGCTCGGGGTCACCGATGGTGGCCGAAAGGCCGATGCGGCGGGGCTGCACGCCTGCCATGCGCGAGAGGCGCTCGATAAGGCAGAGCGTCTGACCGCCGCGGTCGCCGCGCGCATGAGCGAATGGACCTCGTCGATGACCACGTAGCGCAGGTCGCAGAACATGCGCGGGATCGCCATGTGCTTATGGATTAAGAGCGTCTCGAGTGACTCGGGCGTAATCTGCAAGATGCCGCTCGGTTTTTTTATGAGCTTAGCCTTGTGCGACTGCGAGACATCGCCATGCCAGTGCCAGACAGGGATATCGGCCTCTTCGCAGAGGTCGTTGAGACGGACGAACTGATCATTGATGAGCGCTTTGAGGGGGCCGATGTAGAGGGCGCCTACGCTCGCGGGCGGGTTCTCCCAAAACTCGGTCAGGATGGGAAAGAAGGCTGCCTCGGTTTTGCCGGAAGCCGTGGATGCCGTCAGGAGCACATTATCTTGCGTGTTAAAGATGGCGTCTGCCGCTGCAACCTGGATAGAGCGCAGACTCTCCCAATCGTGGGAGTAGATGAAGTCTTGGATAAACGGAGCATATCGGTCAAAGGCGTTCACGGGGCCTCCTCTCAAATACGAATCTCTTAACGCGGTGAGCAGTGGCTCGCTACATTACTGTCTCGACGTTTGCCCAGATAAAACCTGCCAAAATAAACCTGTCCCTTTTGGCAGGTTAGATGGTGAACTCGGCGAAGTTGCGGTCTTCGCTTGCGGTGTCGGTGTTGTCCGTTACGGCTGCCGGCGCCAGCGCGTCGCCACCGACGCTTTGCAGCAACTCGGCCACGTTAGCATCGGGGTTTTGGCATAGGATGTCGAGCAGCTCGATAAAGTCACGAATGATTTCACGCGGCGTTAAGTGCGTATCGGCTCCCACGCGGCCAAACTCAATCTTGAGGAAGTCCACCAAGTCGTTTTCGGTAAGCGAGGGCGTCCAGCCAAAGTAGCCGGCATGGATCTGCATGAGTTTTTCGATCAGCACCAGCAGTTCCTCATAGGTGAGTGGCTGTCAGGCGGATGATGGGCGCGAGCATGTCCTTAAGGTCCTCGCGCGCAAAGCGGCCCTGAGCGAGTCGGCTGCGCAGGGCTTCGTAGGAGAACACGCCGCGGCGGCGGTCTTCGATGGAGGTTGGCGTGCCGCCCATAATCATGCCCAGGTACTGCGCTTTGCCCTGAAGCGTGTCGTTGTACATGGTCAGGATTTTCTCGTAGTTGTACTGGCGCGTGATAGCGTTGGGAATCTTATACAGATTCACGAGCTCGTCGATGAGCACCAGCATGCCCTTGTAGCCGCTGCAAACCAAAAAACGAGCGATGAGTTTGACGTAGTCGTACCAGTCGTCATCGCTGATGATGGTTGAGGAGCCCAGCTCGGCGCGTGCCTCACTCTTGGTGCGGTACTCGCCGCGAATCCATTTGGTCACGCGGCTCATAGCTTCTTCGTCGCCCTCGGATACGGCCGCGCGGTAGCGGCGGAGCATACGGGAGAAGTCGAAGCCGTGGACCATTTCCTCGAGCGGGGCCAGTTGGGCATTGACGGCAGACTCATCGGCATCGGCACACGAGGCGACCCAGCGATCCAGGATAAGGTTGAGTGCACCGCCCTCGGGGCGCGTTTTAGTCGATATGTTGCGGATGAGCTCACGGTAGGTGGCAAGGCCCTGTCCCTGGCCGCCCTGCAGGCGGCGCTCAGGGGATAGGTCGGCATCGGCGACGACGAATCCTCGCCCATGGCGTGCGTGCGGATGGTCTGGAGCAAAAAGCTCTTGCCGGCTCCGTAGCGACCGACTAAAAAGCGGAAGCTCGCGCCGCCATCGGCGATGAGACTCAAATCGGTGAGCAGGGCGCGAATCTCGACCTCGCGTCCCACGGTGATATAGGGAAGGCCGATGCGCGGGACCACGCCGCCCTTGAGCGAGTTTAGGATAACGGCGGCGACGCGTTTGGGTACGCGGGGCGCTGCGGATGCGGTGTCACTCATGGTCTAGGTATCCTCTCACGTCTGCTTCGTAATCCTCGATAATCTGCGGTCCTGCCGCGCCAAATTCAATTACGGTGTCACCCACCAGGGTCAAAGAGCGCCTCGTTGATGCTATCGACGAGCATGTCCTCGCTCTGTCCCGACCTCTCTACTGCCGCTGTCGCCTGTGCCGTGTTCTGCTCGAGCAGTGCGCGCAGATACGCGGTTGCGGCAGGCGCGAGTTTGTTCGCAGCTTCGATGGGCGCGGGCGTTACGTGTGCGGGCGCAGACACGAGGAGCGGTGCCACGACGCCAAACTCTTCGGTGGAGACGGTCGGCCTCGTCGGGTTCGTCTTGCTGTATGGTCATCTCGCCAGGTTCGGCAGTCATGCCGGGCGCAGACTCGGTGCTCGGTTGCTCGATAAGCGTCGCCTCGACTTCCACAGGCGCGCTGTCCTCGCGCTCTTCATCGATCAAAAGCGCTTCACGCGTTTGCGCGGCGGCGCTTCGAATGTGCCCCAGCTGACTCAGATCGATATCGATCTTGACGGGCTGGTGTGCGGCGTCCCACAAAGCCATGCCATGATCTCGTCATCGACAATCTTGGCCAGATATTTGGGGACCTTTTTCTTCCTTAAGGGGATGGGCGGGGTCTAGCGCCGGCGCAGGCGTTGGTCGCAGGCGCATCATTTCACCGAGCTTGCTGCTCTTTTGCCTACTGCCATGGATACGCATGCATTCCCAAAAAGCCGTTTTGGCAACGGTAGATATGGATAGGGATCCAGGCGGTATTCGCAGTCCTCGTGGCGCTCGGGCGCAAAGAATACGGCCGAGGCAAACATGGTGTAGGGCATGGCCGTCTCCTCCCAAATAAACTCGCCACGATGCCGGTCTTTCGGTGCGTGTCATAGTAGCGCGCCATGCGGACATACACGGCGCATGCCACGTGGCACAGATCGCGGTGGTGGCTGCGGTCGAGCCGCGAGTTATTGAGGTTGTACGTGGAGAGGGCGTTGATGGCGGCCATGAGTCGCTCCCTCGCGCACCTCATCGGGCGGAAGGGGGAGCGTGGGCTCGGAGGTTTTGCGACGCTTAGGGGTCTGGCCGGACGGTGCCGGTGCTGGTACAAGGTCTCGTGCCGCGCGCCGCAGCTCGATAAGGGGCGTTATCGAACATGACGGTTTTAGAGTCGCGAAGCAGCTTGGGGTCGAGCCCGTGGAACACGGCGTAATCCTGCAGCCACACGCGTGCAAATCGGTCGATGCCGGGCTCGAAGGCGCGATAGACATCCCAAAAAGCCTTGATCTTGTTAAAACCATCGAGCGGGTCATCTACGCCAATGCCGCAAATCAGCTCATAGAGATACAGAAAGGCAAAGGACGTAGACGTTTCCTCGACGGTTCCGCGGCGCACTTGGGCACGCCAGGTAAAGTAGCCGCGCAACTGCCGGTCGCCTCATGGCGTTGTAGGTGGGAAAGTACGATTTAAAGGTGCCGTTGTAGGGACAGTCGTCCTCAAAATCGGCCATCAGCAGGCCCTGGCGGTAGAAAAGCTCGGCTTCCGAAAGCCAGCGGCCCGCGCCGCCCTTGGGGTCATCCTGCCAGCGCGATATCTCGCGCATCTTGCGGTATTGGTCGGGGAGGAAATTCTGCATCTGTCGGCCGGTTTTGAGAATCGGCTCGTCTGCGTAGATTTCGTTTGAGAAGCGGGCGGACTGATGGGTCCGGGCCTCGGCCATAATGCGCTCGATGAGCATCTTGATGTCCTGGTTGGCCACCGCTCCTCCTCTCGAACGCAGCTACGGTGACCTCATATCATAGCACAGCATCAAACAGATGTTCGAGATACCGCTGCGTAGATAGATTTAGAACAGGAGGGCGTAGATGACGGCGATGACAACGGAGGGGAGCATATTGGCCGTGCGAAAGGTCTGAGGACGGATGAGGTTGACGCCGACGCAGAAGATGAGCATGGAGCCTACGAGCGAAAGGCTGTCGAGGGCTGCCGTGGTCATGATGGGGGAGAGCGCGCCGGCAAACAACGTGATCGTTCCTTGGAACACGGCGACGGGCAGGGCGGAGAAAATGCAGCCGCGGCCGAGTGAAGCCGTCATGGTGCAGACGATGATGCAGTCCAGCGCGCCCTTGAGGGCAAGCGTGGACCAGTCGCCGAGCAGGCCGTCTTGAATTGATCCCACGATAGCCATGGCGGCCGATGCAGACGGTCAGCGATGTCGAGACAAAAGCGTTAGTGAACTCGTTATCGCCCTCACTGCCGGTTTTGCGCTTGAGCCATTCGCCAAGGTTCTCGATGGCGGCTTCAAGTTGACGGCCTCGCCGATGAAGAGGAACCGAGCGCAAATGAGACGATGAGCATGGTGGTACCGGTGGTCGCCAGCGCCTTTCCATCGATGATGAGCATCTTTTGCATGGTGCCGCCCGAGGCCGATAAACAGGACGCACAGCCCCGATGCTTTCATGAGCGTGTCTTGATGCGCGGTGTAATGAAGCGACCGCCCGCTAATCCCAAAAAGACCGCCCGCAACTAAAAGCACAACGTTGATGATTGTTCCCAAGCCCGGCATGAGCCCTCCTGTATTGATGCCAACGTGGCAATCGTAGCAGAACGAAATGCGAGGCACATCGCGACTCATCTAATACGTTATATAAGTGGTGTTAGAATGATGCGCAGCGTTTAAGCCTCAGGTGGTTGTCGGGACGTAGGGATAGTAGTCAAAGCGCAGTGTCATAAGCCGCTGTGGGGATTCAATAGCCGCGGCGATGATATTGGCATCGCGGGCACGATCAAACCCTTCGAGTTCGATCTGATACGAGACGTCTTGCATAATGTCCAGACGTCGCCAAAGGGCTAGAGTGTGTCGCCATCGAATTCCAAGGTCTTGCCTCCGTCTGGGGCAACGGCGTATAGACGCAGTTTAGCAGTGGTTGCAGGGTCGACAACCGTGACCTTTTTAATTTCGTTTCGAGTATTCTTGGCGCCCAACAAGGTGAGCAGTGTTGGGGCCACGACCTCGCCCGATGGCAAAAAGACGACTTCGATGGATTCAGGAAATGCGATGATGGCCGACTTGCGGACGGGCTGATTGGCGGCGGCAATTTCGATGTTCGCAGCATCGATGACCTCTGTGTGGTCGAGCGCGGCAAGCACGCAGCAGTTACCTTCATCGATCTCCTGAGGATCAGCAAGCCCCAGACTGTCCGCGAGCTCGGGGTCGTTTGGATCGGTAGCGGGCTCATTCGGTGCTTCGAAAGAAGCTGGGACGCTGTTTGTCGGTGACGGCGCGTCGCCCGCACCTGCTTCTTTGTCCGCGCTCTCTTCTTGTATGGTTGCGTTGATGGGTTCGTCGTTTGGGGGGAGCGTCTTGGCGTCAAACGCGGAGGGGAGAATTCCGATAGCTCCGGATCCGTTCCACTCCATTTCGAGAAGCGCCGGGTCGGCAAGAATGCGTTGCCTGCTTTGCGCGTGGGAATCGATTTCAAAAGGACCTGCCTCTATCCCTCGTGTAAGGCTGAGTGATCCGGCTGGCTTCTCGAAATGAGCGTCTGTGTCTTTGGTACTGACGGCGTAGAACAGCAGGGACGCTTCTCCCGCCGCGATGGCATCGGTGCCGGCTTTGGTCAGCCGCAATGATGCCGTGAATGAGGGTGGGCTGCGCATCGTCTGCATTCGCGGCGGCGCAGCCCAACATATACCGCCTCCTTTCTCAAAAAACGTACCGTCGAAGGCGACCTTCGCTCCGTTCGCCGAGTCATCGACCGAAGCGATGTCGATGCGCAGCTCTAAATTGCATGGATCGCCATCTGCATCGAGCACAGCCGAGCGCCACGTGCAGACGGCGCACCGCCCGGAGCCGTTTGCCTTGTTCGAACGATCGATATCCACGACTATCGAGCCGTCCGTATTACGACGAAGACATCCCGAGGTCGAGATTGCGGCCTGTGCGATCGAAAACGCTTGCACGCAATGGCGCTCGATGGATTTGGTGCGGAACTTAGGGCTGCTGGTAAGGAGTCTGCCATGACGGGAGCCGCCCAAGCGGCGACAGACGTTCCGGTTGCGAGCGCGCCGCAGAGTGCGACGACGGGCAAAAGGTTCTTCGATGCCATGGGGTCTCCTTAGCTAATTTAGTGCGGCCTGTCCGTGTTTTTGTTTCTGGCTGCGTTTGATGTGCAGACCGAGGCCGGCGGTTTCCCGCGCCTGCTGCTGTGGCGCCTGCTGCCAAGAGCCATCGTCTGTCGCCTGTCTGCGCCAACGGTTCCTCGCGGTCGCCGCGGTCGAGCCTCCGAGAGGTCGACCGTCACTTGCGTGGCGGCCTGCGCCTGTTCTTGCTGGGCAAAGGCCATGGCTGGCCCAAACGCTAGGATGCTGACGGCGGCGGCCAGGGCGACGGCCTTATGCCGTGTGCGCACCGGGCTCGACCGTCCAGTGATCGTTGCAACCTGATCGCCTTCGCCGGTTACGCGGAAGATGTCGCGCGTGACGCGGGCGACGTTTCCGCTTGTCTTGAGCTTAATTTTGTCCGTGCCGCCGGCAATGCCCCCTGTAGCCCATGTCGAAGGCTGCGTTCTTGGAAAGATCGAGGCCCGTCTCCTGCATTGCGGCGCTGGCGTTTTGGAGTGCGCCGTCGGGGCCCGACCTTTAAAGTCGATGGAGTTCTGTGCGGTTCCGGCCTTGGCGTCGGCGGCAATGGTCCGTGTTCATGGCGTCGATCTTCATGTTGGTGACATGGATGCCGTAGGCCGAATGATTGTCGATGGTGGTCGCGTCTTCTGAGGGGCCTGAAGCGTGCCGTCGGCCTTGGCGACGAAGGGAATAACCGTCGGAACTTTGAACTCAACGTTGTCGATCTCGGTCCTGACCATTACTTTCGTGGTTCCAACGCGCCCGGCTGCCATAGCTGGCGTCGGGACGGCGCCCATTGCGAGCGCGAGCGCGAGCCCTGCGCCCACGACGAGCGCTCTGGCTCCGTTCATGTTCCTGGTGATGTCCATGGTCGTTCCTTTCTATTCGCCGCGGGCCGTCCCCGCGATGATTGGACGAATGCTGGTGAATTGCGTGCGGTGTCGCGTCGACCGGAAAAGCTAGTTCTCGGTTTGCTCAACCCGCACCTTGACACGTGTCGGATTGCCGTGGCTGTCGAGGGTCTTGGCATCGAGTGCCTGGATCTCGATGTACGCCTCGCCTTCTTTGATGTCGCCGGCGGGGCACGTCTCGATTGTCTTGCCGGTCTCGACCACACCGGATTCGTACATGGTCTCGTCGTTTTGGATGACGCGGAATCGCTGGGGAAATTTATTGTCTTGGACGTTTTGCACGTTGACGCGCAGCTTGCCGTCCTCCTGCAGCTGAGCGACCGGTGCGACCGAAATCGTCATCATGTTGTCGCGGACTATGGCGTCGAGCTCATCTTGGATTTCCTGACGCGTTTTGCCCTCGGCCGTCGTAACCGAAGCGCCCGCCTCGGGTACGGGCTGCGACTGCCAAGCGTATAGTCCTACGGCGACAAGGGCACAGACGATGGCCAAGCAGGCAACGATGAGCTTCTTGCGACGACCCAGGCCTGCAAAGTGGGGTGGCTTCTTCGCGCTCATGCGGCATCCTTTGGCGGTATAGATGCGCGCAAAGGTGGACGGGTTCGCTCCAAAGAGCATGTGAAGCATCAGGCAGCGTGAGTAGACAAGCTCGTCGAAGTCGGGAGGGGAGCTCGATGTCGTGGATATGCGCGATGCGGTGGGCGAGCGCCGAGGAACGACTCGGGGTCGCAGATCACATCGGTGGTAACGTGGTAGACCGTCGTATCGGGGAATGCCTCTTCGTCGAAAGGCAGGAGATGGGGATCGTCGTCGACTTCGATGGCGATGCCGTACTGGGGCCAGTAATATGCCATGGGAACCTCCCTGCTTCTGGGGCCAAAACTTCTGTCGGTTTTGGCTGTCGATGCCGACCGTATCAGCCGTTACTTGACCAATTGCTGACCAAATGCTTGACGGATTGGCGTCTCCGCAGGTAAAAGGCGGAAAAAAATACTCCAACTTTTTCGAGCGGCAATCGCGCGGTCAGTGACGGCGGGGCCATATGTGTTAAAAAGCATCGTCTGCCGAGGAAATCCAGCCGCTCGCCGAATTGCACGAACGTAAAAATCGCCAATTATGGAGACGGTCTCGAACACGTCGACGAAACGATGCGGTAACATCTCCCTGCAAACACTGTAGTTAGCTAAAGGGGAGTTCGCGTGTCTGTAACCATCAAACCCTTCACCGACGAGTTCGAAGAGTATGGCCGCGATGAATCTCGCGCATCGGGCGAAGCATCGAGCATCTCGTTTCCGACAACGGAAGACGAGGTCCGTGCCATTTTGGAAAAGCTCCATGCCGAGCGTGTCCCGGTAACGGTTCAGGGCGCCCGAACCGGCCTTGCCGCCGGTGCCGTGCCCCACGGCGGGCATATCCTCAATACTTCCGTATGAATCGCTATTTGGGCCTTCGCCGCGATGAACAAGGCCAATTTCTGCTGCGCGTGGAGCCGGGCGTTGTGCTCTCGGAGCTGCGCAAGCAGCTGAGCAAGAAGGTGCTGCCGACCGCTGGTTGGGACCGTGGCATCGCTTGAGGCCTACGAGGAGTTCCAAGAGGCTCCCGAGCAGTTTTTTCCCACCGATCCCACCGAGGCCCCTGTCTGTCTGGGCGGCATGGCGGCAGGTAACGCCTCCGGTGCCCGCAGCTACGCCTACGGCCCCATGCGCCCACATATCACGGGACTCCACGTCGTGCTGGCTGATGGCGATTTGCTTGAGCTTCGGCGCGGCGAGGCTTTTGCCCAGGGCCGCCACCTGTCGCTCGTGACGGCAGCGGGCCGTACACTCGAGCTCGATCTTCCCGGCTATACCATGCCCAAGACAAAAAATGCTTCGGGCTATTTCGTTGCTGACGATATGGATGCCATCGATCTGTTTATCGGTGCGTGTGGCACAATCGGTGTCATCACCGAACTCGAGATTGCCCTGCAGGTGGCACCCGCGGTCGTTTGGGGCGTGAGCTGCTTCTTCGACAGCGAAGACAAGGCCGTGTCCTTCACCGATTCTGTGCGTCCCGTCCTGTCCCATGCGGCTGCCATCGAGTACTTCGATGCTGGCGCCCTGGATATTCTACGTCGCCAGCGCGAGCAGTCGACGGCGTTTGCCTCGCTGCCTGCGCTCGACAAAGACGCCAAGGTCTGTGTCTACGTGGAGCTCGACTGTGACGACGAGGCGCAGGCGACCGAGGAGCTGTACCACCTGATGGGTTTTGAGCTTGCGGGTGGCCGCGACGACGCGACCGGGTTGCGCGCACCGAGGTCGATCGCGAATGCCAGCGGTTCTTCCGCCATGCGGTGCCCGAGAGCGTCAACATGCTCATCGACGAGCGTCGTCGCACGGATCCCGCCATCACCAAACTGGGCTCGGACATGTCGGTGCCCAACGCACGCTTGGCCGATGTCATCGCGCTTTATCGCCGCACGTTGGCCGAAAGTGGGCTTGAATCTGCCGCCTGGGGGCACATCGGTAACAACCATCTGCATGTGAACATTCTGCCGCGCGATGCGCAGGACTACCGCCGCGGCGGAGAACTCTTTGCCCGGTGGGCTTCCGAGGTCACGGTCATGGGCGGCGCCGTCTCCGCCGAACACGGTGTCGGCAAGATCAAGGCGGGCTTCTTGGAGACGATGTACGGTCACGAGGCCATGGTCGAGTCGGCACGGCTTAAGCTCCAGCTCGATCCTGCCGGGCAGCTGGGCCGCGGTAACCTGTTTTCGGAGAAGCTCTTGGATGAGCTCGTCCAGAAAAGGGGGCGCGTGAAGATGAGCGATTTCCATATGGTGGTGTGCGTCAAGGCGGTGCCGGGAAGCACCGAGGTCAAGATGGACCCCCAAGACCAATACCATCGTGCGCGATGGCAAACAGGCGGTCATTAATCCCTTTGACGCGAGCGCTTTGGAATGCGCGCTGGCGCTGAAGGACGACTTTATCGGCTTTGGCATGGATGTGCGCGTGACGGTGGTGTCGATGGGCATCCCCGCGACCGAGTCGCTGCTGCGCGACTGCATCGCTCGAGGCGCCGACGACGCGCTGCTGCTGACCGATCGCGCCTTTGCAGGTGCCGATACCCTAGCCACCACCTATGCCCTCAAATGCGGTATCGAGGCGCTCGATGAGGACTTCGACCTGCTCATCTGCGGCAAGATGGCAGTGGACGGCGATACGGCCCAGATCGGCCCCGAGCTTGCCGGTGCCTTTGAGATCCCCTGCGTGACCGACGTGAGCTGCGTGCAAAGCGCGGGCTTTACGACGTGTGGCTCGCTGGCGCTCGTTCACGGATGCGATGCCGGCGAGGAGACGGTGTACCTTGAGATGCCGTGCGCGATGACGACCGCCAAGGAGATTGGCCAGTTGCGTATGCCGAGTATTGCCGGTATTCGCGCGGCAGAGGAGGCGGACGTGCGCGTGGTCAGTGCCGCCGACGTGAACGCCGATCCCTCGCGTTGTGGCCTTGCCGGATCACCGACGCAGGTCGTGCGCTCGTTTGTGCCCGACCGTGATCAAACGTGCGAGGCCGTTGAGGGAACGGCGTCCGAGCAGGCGGTAAAACTTTGCCAAGATTATCGAGGGGATGGCATAGATGAGCGGACTGATTATCGATAGCGAAGCCTGTATCGGCTGCGGTCGCTGCGTTCGCGCCTGTGCCTCGGGCGGCATTGTGGTGGAGGGCGAGCGCCCCAATCGCTGTGCCCGCGTAACCGACGGCTGTATCCTGTGCGGCGGGTGCGTCGACGCCTGCCCCGTCAACGCCATCTCGATCGAGCGCGACGAGGCCGCCGGTGCGGTGGACCTTGATGCATATCGAGACATTTGGGTCTTCGTGCAAACTGGACGAGAACGATGCCGTGGCATCCGTGGCCTTCGAGCTCATGGGCAAGGGCCGCGAGCTTGCCGATGCTCGCGGCTGCCGTCTGGTGGCGCTGGTCGGTATGGGCCCCGAGGGTTCTCTCGGTGACACCCGAGCATCTGGTTTGCGTCGGTGCAGACGAGGTCCTGATTTGTCGCGACGAGCGTCTGCGCCAGAACGATGCGGAGGTCTACGCCCGGCTGATCTGCGATTTGGTGGCAGAGCGCAAGCCCGAGGCCATTCTTTACGGTGCGACCGCCTTTGGCAGCGAACTGGCACCCGGCGTTGCCGCGCGTTTGCAGACGGGCCTTACGGCTGACTGCACCGTACTTTCGATGGATGCGGAGACGGGGCTGCTGCAACAGACGCGTCCGGCGTTTGGCGGCAACCTGATGGCCACCATCCTCTGCCCCAATCATCGTCCCCAGATGGCAACGGTGCGTCCCGGCATCTTTAAGGCGCCCGACTTTGACTACGGCCGCTCCGGCACGATCACCCAGATATCACTTGCGGATGATGCTAAGGCTCGTGTCGAGATTTCGATTCCCGCCGAGAGTGGGGGCAGCAGGCTTCGATCGCCGATGCCGAGCGCCTGGGTCGTGGTGGGTCGCGGCATTGGTTCCAAGAAAAACCTGCTGATGCGAAGGCTCGCCGATGCCCTGGGTGCCGAGCTTGGTTGCACGCGTCCCGTCGTGGGAGGCGGGTTGGCTGGGGTATCGCCATCAGATTGGCCAGACCGGCGTATCGGTTTCGCCCAAGCTTCGTGAGTATCGGTGTTTCGGGCGCCATCCAGCATCTCGCCGGCATCGGTGGGGCGGAGTGCATTATCGCCATCAACGAGGACCCGGATGCCCCCATTTTCGGTGCTGCCCAGTACAAGGTTGTTGGGGACGCCGTCGAGGTCGTTGAGGAGCTGCTAGCCCAGCTTGAGCGAGGCGCGCGCCAGCCAGTTACGCATCTGTCCTTTTTAAGCGGCTCCAGTGTTGCCTGCGTGGCGGGGTCGGTAAAGGGCCGCGTAATGCCAAAGGGCGCGTCGAGCAGGCGGTGGATATCGCCCTGTTCGCGCGCCAGCGCGCGGCTTGCTGATAGACGAGCTCAAACATAAAGCAGATAAGCCCCACCAAGAAGTCAGCGGGCTCATCGCGCTCATCGCGCGTGACGCAGCGGTGCTCGTCAAAGGCGGCCAGCGTCGGTGCCGAGAAGTGGCTGGCGAGAAATGCGTCCTCATCCACCTTAAGGATGGTCTCGACGGTGCTGTCGGCGATGGTGCGCATAATGTCGATCTTGTCACCATCGCGCACGATATCGCAGAAGCTCCGCGTGCGCACGTCGAGCTGCGCGGGTAGGCGGAAATCGCTGTGATAGGCAATGCTCGCTCGGATGAGCTCATCTTCTGCCGGGTCATCGATAAAGTCGCGGATGCTCGTTACGGCGGGTGCATCGGCGGGATTCTCGCCAAAGAGGACCTCGATGCCCAGCGCCGCATGGCTCATGCTCTCGGCGTCCTTAAAGGTGTCCCAGCGTTGCAGCTGCTCAAAGCGGCCCATATCGTGTAGCAGGCCGCAAAGCCATGCCAGTCAATATCTTCTGACGACCAGCCCTGCTCGCGCGCGCTACGGCATCGCATGCCTCGGCCACGTGGTACGTATGCTCGATTTTGAGCGCGATACGGGGTTGGTGGCGTCGTAGGCATCGGTGTAGCTTTTGAAGGCCGCGCGCGCCCGGTCTCGATCGATAGCTGTCATAATGACTTCCTAAAAAGTTGTGTCTTTCGATCCGGTGGCAATTGTAGGTGAACTCGGTTGCTGTCGGATGATGATTCTGCCGTATCGCTACATGCGGCTCGGAGACCTTGTCAGGATGAGAAGCGTATGGTGCTCAAAATCGTTAGAACCGTCTGGCCGGTGATGCTTACCTATGTTGCAATAGGCGCGCCGTGCGGAATGATCATGGGGCAGACGGGAATGGAGCCCTGGATGGTCTTTGCCCTGAGCAGCACGTTTGTGACGGGCAGCGGCCAGTTTATGATCTGCAATCTTTGGCTGGCGGGCGTACCTGCAGCATCGATCGTCGCGAGCGTTGCCGCCATCTCCTCGCGTTTTGCACTTTACTCGGCATCGATCGCGCCGCATCTGAGGGGTGCCTCGAAGCGCCAGACGCTGGCCGTCGCCGCGACACTTACCGAGGGAGGCATATGGCATCTCGCTTGCCAAGCTGATTGAGGGGGAGGATTGGGGCCCGCGCGAGTCCTTTTGTGCTCAACGTGATCCTCATCGCAACATGGGGCGTTTCGTGTACGATGGGCGCCATCGTCGGCGCCGTTGTCGATGTTCCCACCGCCATTGCAGCCTTTGTCTGCACCTCGCTCTTTATCTGCCTGCTCTTTTTCGCAGCGGCTGTCGCGCGGTAACGTTGTCGCGGCGGTTTCGGGCGCGGTGTCCGTCGCCGCATGCAAGTTCTTGGGCCTCGCGAATATTGCCGTGCCGGCAAGCGTCGTGGTCGGCATTGCCATTGCGCTGGCGTGCGATGCTGTATTTGACGGAAGAGGTGCCCGCGATGCCCGTTAACGAGTTCTTGGTTCTGTGGCTGTCGTCGTGGGCTGCTATCGCGTTCTTTCGCATCGCGCCGGCGTTCGCCTTGCGCGGGCGGACCCTGTCGCCCCGTATTACCGGCCCTGGGCTATATCCCGCCCGCTGCCTTTGCCGCGCTGGTCGCCAACGACTTGGTGAGCCCCGGCGCGTTCGACGCGGGACTCTGGCCTGCCTTGGTTCCACTGGATTGCGGCCGCCGGCGTCGTGGCGGTGGCAATCAAGACAAAGTCGATGTTGTGGTGCTGCGTTTCGGGCATCGTGTTCTATATCGTTTTGAGCCTCGTATAGGAGCAGGACGCGTTATCGTCCCGGCCTAACGAATCGAATTTCTCACCGAGGCGGTCTGCTTCTTCTGGTACCATGGTCAAACTTTACTGTAGCAAAGCGTGACGTGGGCTTTTGTTCTGCGTCAACGGAAATGGGGGGTTTCATGGCACAGGGAGCGACCGCCAACGAGCAAAGAAATTCAAGGTCCCGCGTATCCCGGGCGACATCATGATCTATCCGATGATCGTCGGCCTTTTGCTCAATCACCTTCTGCCCGCAGGTCTTTGAGGTCGGCGGCTTCTTTACGGCTGCCTGCCGCGGTGGCTCCAACACCATCGTTGCCGCGATCTTGCTGTTCGTGGGCGCCGGCATCAGCTTTAAGTCCACGCCGGCGCCATCAAGACCGGCATCGTCGTGCTGATTCCTGCTTGTAGTGGCAGCCGCGCTGGGTCTGGGCGTCGCGTACTTTTTAACGATAACTTTTTAGGCCTGAGTTCGGTTTCCATCATCGGCGGCATTACGTTTTGCAACATGGCGCTCTATACGGGCATCATGGGCGAGTTCGGCGATGAGTCCGAGCAGGGCGCTGTCGGTATTCTGTTCTTTACGGCCGGCCCCGCCGTCACGATGATCATCCTTGGTGTCTCGGGTCTCGCCAACATTCCTGTCGGTACAATCATCGGCTCCATTTTGCCGCTCGTTATCGGCATGGTTCTGGGCAACCTCTTCCTGTTCATCAAGAATCTGCTGGTTCCCGGTGCCAATCCGCGATCGCCGTTATCGGATTTCAGCTCGGTGCGTCCATGAGCCTGTCGAGCTTTATCACCGGCGGTATTTCCGGCATCTTGCTGGGCCTTATCACGCTGTTTGTCGTCGGTCCCATCACCTTTGCGTTCGAGCGCCTGTGCGGTGGTAACGGCAAGGCCGCTGTGGCTTGCTCCACTATCGCCGGCACGGCTATGACCACGCCGGTTGCTCTTGCCGAGGTCGCGCCGCGCTATGCCGAGCTTGCACCCACCGCGTACGCCCAGATCGCCACCGCCGTTATCATCACGGCAATCATGGCTCCGATTCTGACCGGCTGGGTCGACAAGAAGTTCTGCCAGGGCAAGGAGGACCTGTCGCCTGCCGGTGTCGAGAGGCCATCGAGGAGGCTGTCGCAACCGATATCGACGGTGAGTAACGGCCGTTACCGATAATTGATTCCGGCGAGCAACTCGCGCCGTTTGAGCGCCCGAACGAGAGCTGTCCTGCAGTGACGTTCGGGCGCTCTGCTATTATTCCCCTTACCCCTGCGGGCAGGGGTGTTTGTTGCCCAGATTCGAATTGGTCGATTCAGACCACTTGGATATTGAAAGGATGGCGGCTAGTGGTTAAGGCACTCAAGATTGAGATATTCGTGCTATGCATGATTGTTCTTATCGGGCTTGCCGTGCGAAGTCGTCGCTCCTTGTTCTCGAGCACCCAGCAGCTATTGTTTAGCATGCTTGGCTACACCTCTGCCGCGTACATATTATTCGATATGGTCTGGACGCTTTCGGACGGTGTGGACGGCACGTTGGGCATTGCTGCCAACTGGATTTCCAACGCGGTTTCGTTTTCGCTCTTTGCCGTCGCGTGTCTCATTTGGTTTATCTATTCCGAGACGGTGCAGGGTTCTCGCCTTTTGACCTCGCGCTATAGGGTGGTGCTTTGTAGCGTTGCCTACGGCTCTGGTGGTCGTGCTGGCGTTTACCAGTTACTGGACGCACGCCCTGTTCTATATCGATTCGCAGGGTGTGTATCGTCGCGGCTTTGCCTATATGATCCAGCCCATCGTCAGCTACTGTTACGTTATACATACGTCCCTGCATGCGTTTGTGCAATCTCGCAGGGTCGAGGAGTCTGCAGACGAAGGCCATCTATCGAACCTTGGCATTTTTCGCCATTCCGGCCCCGGTGGGTGGTACCTTTCAGGTCGTATGCTCGATGCCCGGCCTTTGTGTCGGCATAATGATTAGCATGTTGCTGCTCTACATCATCTACCAGAGCAGCTCATCTCGACCGACCCGTTGACTGGCCTCAACAATCGCAACCGTTTTGAGACCTATATGTTGTCGCTCTTCTCAAATGTGGATCAGGCCGAAGACGTGTATCTGCTTATGATGGACGCCGACGGCTTTAAGCAGATTAACGACCGGTATGGACATGTGGAGGGCGACCATGCTCTTCAGGTTGTTGCGACGGCGCTCAAGGATGTCTGCTCGGCGTCTGGTGGCTTTATCGCGCGTTATGGTGGCGATGAGTTCGTGGTGCTCTAAAAGGCAGCGGCGGAACAGGATATCATGCATCTGTGCGCGACAATCAACGACGAGCTCGCGCATGCCGAGGTGCCGTATGCATTGCGGATGTCCATCGGTTGCGCGCGGGTCGGCGATAGTGTTGATACCGCAAGACTTACTTCGCGCTGCCGATGCGGAGCTCCTATCGCGTCAAGGCCGAGAAAAAAGAAAGCCGGCGTACAAATACGCTAGAAAAGGGGCATACGACCGCATTGATGGTCGTGCGCCCTTTTGCGTTTGCGGTGGCCACCGGCCATAACGCCCAGGCGCGGTGCGGCAAGACGAGCGTCTGCCGCCGCGGCTCGGTACGAAATCAACGAGAATCAGTGTGCTCCATTAAGCTAAAGTGTGTGAAGGCTCTCTCTAAAAAGGTGAGCTCGCTAGGCTTTTTTGGGTTTGTTGACGATGATTATGCCGCCGCAGACCAACAGCAGGGCAACAAGTACGGTAACGGGGCTCGTGCCAGCGCCCTCGCCGAGCAGCAGCGCGCTCAGCAGTACGCCAAAGACCGGGTTCATAAACCCAAAGACCGAGACGCGGCTGACGGGGTTGACGGCAAGCAGGCGCGACCACAGCGAGTAGGCGACCGCGGAGATAAGCGACATGTAGATGATGAGCGCGATGGCGGGGGCAATTTCGGTGGGGGACAACGTGCCGCCCATCAAAAACCCGATGGCGGTAAGGACCACGCCACCGACTAAAAACTGCCAGCCGGCGAGCAAGACGCCGTCGTGCTCGCGCGAGAAGATGCCAATGAGGCAGGTCGACAGGGCGCCCGCAACAGTGGAAGCCAAGATAAAGCCCCTCGCCATCGAGCCTGAAGCCAAAGGTGCCATCTGTGCCCGAGAGGTTGACGAGCGCGACGCCGGCAAAGCCCAGCGCACAGCCAAGCACCTTGGCCGTATTGAGCTTCTCGGTGTGAAATGCCAGGGCGGCAAAGAGGATTGCGGGGGAAGTTGGCGCTGGCCTCGATGATGGAGCTCGACATGGCGCTGGCGCGCGAGGCCCAGATAGAAAAAGAAGTACTGCCCGATAGTCTGGAAGAGCGACAAGACAAAGATGGGCTTGATGTCGCGAGCCTGCGGAATAAGGGGGCGGCGTTGGGCCGCACTCATCCCAACAATGACCAGCATGCCGGCAAGGGTGAAGCGCAGGCCCGCGAAGAGCAGCTGCGAGGCGCTGTCGTGCGCGGGAATACCAAAGAGGCCGTAGCCGATCTTGATGCAGGGGAAGGCGGAGCCCCAGAGCGCGCAGCAAACGAGACAGCCCGGGATGAGTCCGGGCAGGGTGGCGAGATACGGCTTGCGGCTTTCCATGATGTCCTTCTCCCATACGCGCAAAGCAAAGAACCCGCCACCGGGGGTGCCGGTGGCGGGTGTTGTTGTTACCCGAGGGGATTGTACCCGATGGAAACGTATTAAGCGAAGTAGGCTACGCCGCTCTCAAAGATCGGCATGAATTTGTCGCCGGGGACATGCTCGGGCACGTTGCAGTACAGGTTGTCGCCGCGACGCTCGGCATGGCCCATCTTGCCCAGGACACGGCCGTCGGGGCTCGTGATGCCCTCGATGGCGAGTGCGGAGCCGTTGGGGTTGACGGAAAGGTCCATGCTGGGTTTGCCGTTCTCGCCCACGTACTGCGTGGCGACTGGCCGTTGGCGATCAGCTGGGCGAGCACTTCGTCATTGGCGACAAAGCGGCCCTCGCCGTGGCTGATGGCGACGGTATAGGGGTCGTCCCCACCTGCACTGCGACAGCCACGGGGACAAGTTGGACGCCACGCGGGTGCGCACCAGACGGCTCTGGTGGCGACCGATGGTGTTGAACGTCAACGTGGGCGCATCGGGCGTCCATGGTCGACGATGTCGCCGAAGGGCACCAGGCCCAGCTTGATGAGCGCCTGGAAGCCGTTGCAGATGCCCAGCATGAGGCCATCGCGCACCTGCAGCAAATCGCGCACCGCCTCGGTGACCTCCGGAGCTGCGGAAGAAGGCGGTGATGAACTTGGCCGAGCCGTCCGGCTCGTCGCCGCCGGAGAAGCCGCCGGGGATCACCACGATCTGGCTGCGCACGGATGGCCTTCGGGCAAAGCCTCGATGCTCTCGGCGACGAGCCTCGGGCGTGAGGTTGTTGATCACGAAGGTGTCGGCCTCGGCACCGGCGGCACGGAAGGCGCGGGCGCTGTCGTACTCGCAGTTGTTGCCGGGGAACACGGGGATGATCACGCGCGGGCGGGCGATCTTGGCGCCGCCGTACACGTGGATATCCTTGGCGCGGAAGTCGATGGTCTCGACCTCGGGGGTCTCGCCGGCGCTGCGGTAGGCGAAGACGCCCTCGATGCCGCTCTCCCAGGCCTCCTGGAGCTCGGCGAGCTCGATGACCTCGGAGCCGGTGTCGATGACATAGCCCTCGACGGTGGTGCCCAGGGGCTCGACGACAACGCCGTCGGCGACCTCGGGCAGCTCGGCGTCCTCGGCGAGCTCGACGATAAAACTGCCGTAGAGCGGGGTGAAGAGGCTCTCCACGTCTACATCCTCGGCAAGCTCGATACCGATCTGGTTACCGACGCACATCTTAAAGAGGCCTCGGCGCCGCCAAAGCCCCACCGCCCCGGAGCGTTGCCGGTTCGATGAGCACGCCTGACGGCGTCAAACAGCGGCGAGCAGGCCAACCCAGGGCGTCGGGACGGTAGTCCTCGCCATAGGTGGCGGGGGATGCGGACGACGCGGTGCGTGAGGCCCTTGAACTCGGGCGAGACGGCGCGGGCGGCCTTGCCCAGGCGATGGCGAAGGAGATCAGCGTGGGGGGCACGTCCACCGGTCCAGGTCAAGGAGCCGACATGGAGTCCTTGCCGCCGATGGCGCCGGCACCCCCAGGTCACTTGGGCCATGAGGGCGCCCAGGACGGCTGCCGTGGGCTTGCCCCAGCGCTCGGCCTCGTCCCAGAGCTTTCAAAAATACTCCTGGAAAGTGAGGTAGGCCTGGCGTCCTCGCGCTCAAAGCCGGCAGCCACGAGCTTGGCGATGGACTCGACCACGGACGAGGTAGGCGCCCCAAACTGGTCGGCCTCCATCAGATAGGGGTTGAAGCCCCAGGCCATGGCACGGAGCCAGGTCGGTGTGGTCTCGCCGCCCACGGGGAACTTGGCGACCATGGCCGAGCTGGGGGTGAGCTGCGTCTTGCCGCCAAAGGGCATGAGCACGGTCGCGGCGCCGATGGTGGAGTCGAAGCGCTCGGAAAGGCCCTTGTTGGAAGCGACGTTGAGGTCGGTGACGAGCGAGGTCATGCGCTCCGGCAGGCGTCCCGGTGCCGGGGCTGGGCTGCCACACGCTACGGGCGCACACGATATGACCTGGTGCTTGGGTGCGCCGTTGGAGTTGAGGAACTCGCGGGACAGGTCGACGATAGCGACGCCGTTCCAGGCCATGCCATGCTGCGGCTCAGCGGTAACCTCGGCGATAACGGTCGCCTCCAGGTTCTCCTCGGCGGCGTAGCCCATGAACTCCTCGACGTCACCGTCGGCGACGGCGCAGGCCATGCGCTCCTGGGATTCGGAGATAGCCAGTTCGGTGCCGTCCAGGCCGTCATACTTCTTGCGTACCGCGTCCAAATCGATCGACAGGCCGGCCGCCAGCTCGCCGATAGCGACGCAGACGCCGCCGGCGCCGAAGTCGTTGCACCGCTTGATGAGACGGCAGGCGTCGCCGTGGCGGAACAGACGCTGCAGCTTCCGCTCGACAGGGGGCGTTGCCCTTTTGGACCTCGGCACCCGAGGTCTCGATGGACTCGGTGTTCTGGGTCTTGGAGGAGCCGGTGGCTCCACCGATGCCATCCCGGCCGGTGCGGCCGCCCAGCAGGACGATCTTGTCGGTGGGGCGGGGCACTCGCGACGAACGTGGTTTGCCGGGGTAGCGCCCACGACGGCGCCAACCTCCATGCGCTTGGCCACGTAGCCGGGGTGATAGATCTCACTGACCTGACCGGTGGCAAGGCCGATCTGGTTGCCGTAGCTGGAGTAGCCGGCGGCGGCGGTGGTGGCCAGCTTGCGCTGCGGCAGCTTGCCCTCGAGCGTCTCGGAAACCGGGACGGTGGGGTCACCGGCGCCGGTGACACGCATGGCCTGGTATACGTAGGTGCGGCCCGAGAGGGGGTCGCGGATGGCGCCGCCCAGGCAGGTGGCGGCACCGCCGAAGGGCTCGATCTCAGTCGGATGGTTGTGGGTCTCGTTCTTAAACAGGAACAGCCAGTCCTGGTCCTCGCCGTCGACATCGACCTTCACCTTGACGGTGCAGGCGTTGATCTCCTCGGACTCGTCGAGCATCGGTCAGACGCCGTCTTCTTAAGGTACTTGGCGCCGATGGTGCCCATGTCCATGAGGCAGACGGGGCTTGGCGTCGCGGCCGAGTTCGTGGCGCATCCCATGTAGCGGTCGAAGGCTTGCTGCACCACGGTCGTCGTCGATCGTCACGTCGTCCAGTGACGGTGCCGAAGGTGGTGTGGCGGCAGTGGTCGGACCAATAGGTGTCTACCACCCGGATTTCGGTGATGGTGGGGTCCCGGTCCTCATCGCGGAAGTACTGCTGGCAGAAGGCGATGTCTGCCTCGTCCATGGCAAGGCCGCGATCGGCGATAAAAACGCAAGGCCGGCCTCGTCGAGCTCGCGGAAGCCGTCGAGCACCTCGGACGGGCTGGGGCTCGGGGGTCTCCATGTACAGCGTCTCGGGCAGGTCGAGCGAGGCGATGCGAGCCTCGACGGGGTTCACCACGTAGTGCTTGATGGCATCGATGGCGGCCCTCGTCCAGAGCGCCCGAGATCATATAGACCTTGGCGGAGCGCACGGCGGGGCGCTCACCCGGCTGATGAGCTGCACGCACTCGCTGGCGGAGTCGGCGCGCTGGTCAAACTGGCCGGCAGGAACTCGACGGCAAAGACGGCGCCATCGCTTGCGGGGAGTTCGTCGTAGGTCACATCGACCTGGGGCTCGCTAAAGACGGTCGGCACGCAGGAGCGGAAAAGCTCCTCGTCGATGCCCTCGACGTCGTAGCGGTTGATGATCCTCAGGGCCTCGATGCCCTTGATGCCGAGAATTTCGGTCAGCTCGCCCTTGAGCTGCTGAGCCTCGACGTCGAACCCGGGTTTCTTCTCCACGTAGATACGAGAGACCATTGGTTCCTGCCTTCCTGATCGGTTGGGCGTACGGTACGGTATGCGGCAGCGGTCGGTTTGCGGGGTCTGCCCTGCGGTCGCCTTGAGCCACATGTTTGTAAACCTCACTATGATACGACAGCTCGCGGCGCGTTGAGGACGGCGAGGGTGCTACAGTGAAGCGCAAACAAGAGAAAGGCATCACATGGCATTCGTTTCGCTCGCCATCATCGCACTCGTGGCCTTTGCGAGTCCTTTTATCGCCTCGGCGATTCCCGGAAAACCCGTTCCCGAGACGGTCTTTTTGCTCGTGCTCGGCGCGGTGCTGGGACCCCATATGCTCGGCGTCATCCATGTAGATGCTGAGGTCTCGCTTGTGTCCGAGCTGGGCCTGGCCTTTTTGTTCCTGCTTGCCGGCTTTGAGATCGACCCCAAGAGCATCACGGGCGTCGAGGGGCGCTACGGCTTGGCGACGTGGGTCGTCACGTTTGGTATCGCCTGGCTTGCCGTGCGCTTTACCCCGTGGTTCTCAGTCAGTCATTTCGACGGTATCGCCGTGACGCTTGCCCTCACTTCGACGGCGCTCGGTACGCTTCGTGCCCATTATGCGTGAGCGCTCGCTCACCGGCACGCGCGTGGGCGACTCGATTCTCGCGTATGGCACTTGGGGCGAGCTCGGTCCCGTGCTCGCCATGTCGGTGCTGTTGTCTGCCCGCACTGGCATCCAAACGCTCGTTATCCTTGGCTTGTTTGCGGTGGTTTGCGTGTTGCTGGCCGTGGTCCCGAGCCGCTCCAAGCGCGTCGGCAGCCGCTTCTTTGCGTTTGTTGAGGAGCGCGCCGATACCACGTCGCAGACCTTCGTGCGCCTGACGGTGCTCATCCTGGTCACGCTCGTGGCATTCTCGGCTGTCTTTGATCTCGACATCGTGTTGGGTTCTTTTGCCGCCGGCTTTGTCCTGCGCTATATCATCCCCGAGGGCAACCATACGCTCGAGACCAAGCTCGACGGTCTGGCCTACGGTTTTTGATTCCGGTGTTCTTTACCGTATCGGGCGCAAAGATCGATCTGACGGCCGTGGCGTCGCGCCCGGGTCTGCTCGTGGGCTTTATCGTGGCGTTGTTGATTATTCGTGCCGTGCCCATTCTTATTTCCATGAGCATTTGTCCTGCGACGCGCGATGTGTCGGCGTATGGTCGCATTACCGTGGCCCCTGTACTGCACCACGGCGCTGCCGATCATCGTTGCCGTGACGAGCGTTGCCGTCAACGCGGGCGCGCTGTCGCAAGGCGTCGCATCGGTTATGGTCGCTGCCGGCGCCATCACGGTGTTCTTGATGCCGCTGCTCGCGCAGCTTTCTACCGCGTGGTCGATGCAGCGCCGGTCACCGCCGTGGCAGAGGTTGCCGAGCATCCATCCGATGCGCTCGACATCTTGCGCGCCCATCACGATTTGGCGAGCCTGCTCGCACGCGAGCACGAGCTGCTGACCTCGCATGGACATGGGCGTTCGCTCGACGGCATACCTACCCTTGATTCCATTGCCGACCGCCTCTCGACCGAGGCGGCGAGCGGGCACATCGATGCCCGTATCGTGGACGCCGCTCATTTGCTGGCCGATAAGACCTATGGAGACGAGGTCGACCCGTCCGAGCTGACTCCGCGTGAGCGCCGCCGCCTGAGCGCGCTAAGCTCGCCGTGCGCGAATACCGCCGCCGCATGCTGGAGCTCTACGCGCGCGATGAAGCCCGGGACGACGACGGTAAGTAGTAAGGAAATGCCGGGATACGGGTTCCGTCCAAATAATAGAAGGCGCGCTGCCTGCGGTTGATGGCAGCAGCGCGCGTTTGCGTTGAGCAATGTTGAGGCTAGGGAGTCGTGGCTTGCGACCTTTAGTAGCGGGCGGCTCCGTCGACGGGGAGGATGGCGCCCGTGACATAGGAGGACATGTCGCTTGCCAAGAAGACAAAGGCGTTGGCGACATCCTCGGGCTCGCCCATGCGGCCGAGCGGAATAGTGGCGACGATGGGCTTGATGACCTCTTCGGGTAGGTTGGCGACCATGTCGGTCTTAGTCACGCCAGGGGCAACGGCGTTGACGCGGATGCCCATGGGGGCGAGCTCGCGCGAGAGCGACTGGACCATGCCGTTGACGGCAAACTTGGACGTGGGGTAACCGACGCCGGAGGGCTGGCCGTACTTGGCGACCATCGAGCTTGTGGTAGTGATGGTGCCGCCGTGGCCGGCTTCGGTCATGATCTTGGCGGCAGCCTGGTGGCCATTAAAGACAGCGACGACGTTAAGGTTCATGACCTTTGCGAACTCCTCGGCCGTGTAGTCCAAAAGGGGCGAGCGCTGGGAGATGCCGGCGTTGTTAACGACCGTGTCCAGCCACCCATGTCGGCGGCGGCTGCCTCGGTAAAGGCCTCGGTTACGGCCTCGAGCGAGGTGAGGTCGCAGGTGCGGCCCCAGACCTGGCCTCGGGATAGGCTGCGGCTAGCTTTTTCAACGGCGGCGTCGGCAGTCTCCTGACGCGAGCCAAAGACCGTGACGGCGGCGCCCTCCTCGATAAAGCGACAGGCGATGGCATAGCCGATACCGCGCGTGCCTCCGGTGATGATTGCTTTCTTGCCCTCGAGCAACATGGTGCCTCCATTCTTCGGGGGTTGGACATACGCAGCACAGCGTAGCGGTAGCCGGAATCGGCCGCGTTTGCATATCGGTGAACGGTAACCCGCGCTACCGATGAACGGCTCGTGCAAATGCCGCTTTGCCGCTGTGCTTGGAAGCCGGATAGAAAGGGCTCCCGTCCCACATAGGACGGGAGCCCCGAGGTGCGTATTGATAAGCGGGTGTTGGGCTAGTTGGCCATGACGCCTTCGGTCCAGCCTCTACGTCCTCGATACGCAGGACGTTGGCGACCTCGGCAACGCAGTCGACGCTGGCAAGCTCGGCGGCGGCAGCCTGGACGTCCTTCTCGAGCGCGCGGTGCGTCAGGAAGATGACCGAGCAGGCATCGCTGACGCCCGACTTGCCGTCCTCGACCTGGTTGATGAGCGAGATCGAAATGTTGTGCTTGGCAAAGATGTCGACCGTCTCGGACAGGGCGCCCACGCGGTCGGCGACCTTCAGGCGCACATAGTACTTGGTCTGGAGCTCGTCCATGGGCTTAAAGGCGAGGTTGTGACCATAGGGCTCAATCTCGGGCAGCGGAGCCACGCCGCGGCTGATCTGCTCGGAGAGCGACAGGATGTCGCCCACGACGGCGCTCGCGGTGGGGAAGGAGCCTGCGCCGGCACCGTAGAACATGGTCTCGCCCACGGCGTCGCCTACGACGTAGACAGCGTTCATGGCGCCGTTGACCTTGGCGAGCATGTGATCGGCAGGGATCAGCGTGGGATGCACGCGGACGTCGACGCCGGCGTCGGTGTTGCGGGCGATGCCGAGCAGCTTAATGGTGTAGCCGAGCTCGCGGGCCTGGGCGATGTCCTCGGCGCCGATGGTGCGGATACCCTGCTGGTACACATCGTCGGTGGTCACGCGGGTGCCAAAGCCGATGGAGGCGAGGATCGCCGTCTTGCTGGCGGCGTCGAAGCCGTCGACGTCGGCCGTGGGGTCGGCCTCGGCATAGCCCCTTGGCCTGCGCGTCGGCAAGCACGTCGGCGTAATCGGCGCCCTCGGCGTCCATGCGCGACAGGATATAGTTGGTGGTGCCGTTGAGAATGCCGGCGATGGTCAAGATCTTGTTGCCCACCAGGTCGTGCTCGAGCGTGCTCACGATGGGGATGCCGCCGCCGCAGCTGGCCTCGCATTTAATCTGCACGCCACACGCGCGCGCCTTCTCGGCGAGCGTCTCGACATGACGGCCCAGCAAGGCCTTGTTGGCAGAGACGACGTGCTTACCCGTTCTCGAAGGCGGTGGTGAAGATCTCGGTTGCGGGATGCTCGCCGCCGATCAGCTCGACGACGATGTCGACGGCGGGGTCGGTGACGACGTCGTGCCAGTCACTTGTAAAGGCCTCGCGCTCAATACCGGCTGCTTCGGCCTGCTCCCAGAGCAAGCGCGCAGGCGCGGGTCAGCTTAAGGTCGATGCCGTAGGCTGCCAGGTACTCATCGTGGTGGCTCTTGATCAGACGGGCCACGCCGCCGCCGACGGTTCCCAGACCGATCAGACCGACGTTCACGGTGCGCAGGGGTTCGCTCATAGATAGCTCCTTCGTGCATCTTATGGATGGATTAACCGCTTAAAGGTTGAGTGCATTCTAGCGTGAACCGAGGGCGCGTGCTCGCCAGGCAGCAACAGGAGTCGCACAAAACGGCACCCCCCGAAACGCTGCGGAAACATTGGAAACATGCTCACTACATACGACCTACAGCCTATGTGATTCAGGACGGCAAGTACATCGCCGCCTAGGTGCGCACAAAACGCGAGCGGTGAGGTCGTTTTAATCAGGGCAGGGACGCTTGTAACAGAACGGAAACAATACTTTCACACAATAAAGTGGCTAAACTGTATAAACCGACAGAAATACGCATAATTTTGGATAAATGGACAAAACAAAAGAAAAGTTGAAATAATCGCCACTTTCCTTAACTAAAGCGTCTAGTATTTTGCGAACGCCGAACACGGCGAAGGATGGCCTGTCGGGTAACCGAAACCCGACGAGATTTGAGAGGGAGAGCCGCATGTCGAGCCTCACCGGTAAGTCATTGAACCCTGTTATGAATCGCAGGAGCGTTATCGCGAGCGCAGCAGGTCTGGGGGCGATGTCCATTCTAGCTGGCTGCTCCTCCAACGGCGGCGATAGCGGTTCCGCTTCGGGCGACGCTTCGTTTAAGATCGGCACCATCGGCCCGCTGACCGGCGCCAACGCGTCCTACGGCAAGTCCGTTACCCAGGTGTCGAGCTTGGCTGCAGGATTTCTCGACCAAGGAGTTGCCGCTTGCCAGCAAGGCCGAGGATGACCAGGCCGATGGCGAGAAGGCCGTCAACGCCTTCAACACCCTGCTCGACTGGGGCATGCAGGCCCTCGTCGGCCCGACCACCACGGGTGCGTCGGTTGCCGTTGCCGCCGAGTGCGGTAACGACCCCAAGACGTTCATGATCACCCCGTCCGCGTCCTCCGAGGACGTCACCGACGGCAAGGATTGCGTCTTCCAGGTTTGCTTCACCGACCCCAACCAGGGTGTCAACGCTGCCAAGTTCCTGGCGCAGAAGTATGCGGACGAGAAGTTCGTGCTGTTCTATAACTCCGGCGACGCCTGTTCTTCGGGCATCGCAGATTTCCTTTAAGGCCCAGGCCGCTGAGTCCAAACTCGAGATTGTTGACGAGGAGACCTTTGGGACGACTCCGCCACGAGCTTTACCAACCAGCTGACCAAGGCCAAGCAGGCCGGCGCCACCATGATCTTTGCGCCGATCTACTACACGCCGGCGTCCGTCCTGCTCA